>Ga0163144_10000047_pt1 | contig 253106 bp, 202 predicted proteins | sample OliLak19BULKMAT1_FD_123175 | JGI IMG/M metagenome (GOLD analysis project Ga0163144, IMG submission 123175) | Freshwater microbial mat bacterial communities from Lake Vanda, McMurdo Dry Valleys, Antarctica - Oligotrophic Lake LV.19.BULKMAT1 | ecosystem: Environmental > Aquatic > Freshwater >... | reverse complement strand
GCCGTCACTCCAGCCCTGTCGTTGTAGGCGGCGTGCAGGATGCGCGGGTCCTTGCGGCGATCGACGCCGAGTATGAGGCCACCGTTGTCGCCGATCGTTTCGCGAATGCGCCACAGGAATTCGCTGGCCTGCTCCGGCTCCATGTTGCCAATAGTGGAGCCCGGGAAAAAGCCGACGCGACGTACATCCGGCGCGAGTTCGGGCAGCGTGAACGGTTCGTGGTAGTCGGCCCACACTGGCATGATGGGGACTTCGGGAAACTCCAGCGAGCGTTCGGCGGCCATTTCGTACAGCTGCTCGCGCGACACGTCCATGGGCACGTACGCAGCCGCGTGAGTCAGCGCCGACAGCAGGTACCGCACTTTGAGCGCGGCACCGCTGCCAAACTCGATGAGGGCCGCATTCGGCCCCACGAGCGACGCGAGATTGTCTGCGTGTTTCTCAAGAATTTCGTGTTCGCTGCGCGTGAGGTAATACTCGGGGAGCTGCGTGATCTCCTCGAACAGTGCGGCACCACGCGCATCGTAAAAAAGCGCAGCCGGCAGCGTTTTTGGCGTGGCGCGCAGTCCGTCCAGCACTTCGCGGCGTAGCGAGGCGGATACCGTGGCGTCGTGACGGGCGGCGGAGATGTTTGGCGATGCGGTCATGCGGGATCCTGTGCAAGACGGATGGCGGTGAACTGCCATCGCGCGTCGCTGGGAAAGAAGTTGCGGTAAGTGAGTCGGGCGTGGCTGGCGGGCGTGGCACACGAGGCTCCGCGCAACACCCACTGGTCGCTCATCCACTTGCCGTTGTATTCGCCAAGTGCGTCGCTGGCGGCGCGGTATCCGGGGTAAGCGGTGTACGCGCTTTGTGTCCACTGCCAGGCGTCGCCGAACAGCTGTTGCACTCCGGGCGTGGCATCGCTGCCCGGGTGGAAATGCGCCGCCTCCACGAAGCGACCGGAGAGTGGGCGATCGCCAAAGATGGTGCGGGCCAGCAGCTCCCACTCAAATTCAGTGGGAAGCCGCAAGCCGGCCCAGCGCGCGTAGGCGTCTGCCTCGAAGTAGCTCACATGAGTCACGGGCGCATGCTCCACAATGGGAGCCTGGCCGCCCAGCGTGAACTCCTGCCATTCACTGTCGATGCGCTCCCAATACAGCGGGGCCGTCCACCGCGCTTCCTGCACCATGGCCCAGCCGCGGCTCAGCCACAGCTCCGGGCGGCGATACCCGCCGTCGGCCATGAAGGCCCCGTATTCGGCGTTGGTGATGAGGCGGTTCGCGACGGCGGTGGGCTGCACGTAGCTGCGGTGCGCCGGCTTTTCGTTATCGAAGTGGAAGTCGTGTCCGTCGTAGCCGACCCACTGCACGCCGCCCTCAAGCGTGGTCCACCCTTGCGGCGTTGCTGCTGCGGCACTCTGCAGGTCGTGGCGATACGCCGGCCGCAGGGGGTTGGTCCAAAGCACATGCTTGATGTCGGTGACGAGCAACTCCTGATGTTGCTGCTCATGATGCAGCCCGAGCTCAACCAGGGCCGAGGCGGGATGATCGGGGTCGCTGTCGATACGGGCGAGCAGCTCGCGCATGTGCGTGTCAACATGCGCCCGGTAGGCGTACACTTCCTCGACCGTAGGGCGCGTGATCAGCCCTCGCTGGGCTCGGCAGTGCCGCTCCCCCGCTTGTACATAGTAGGAGTTGAAGAGAAACGCGTATCGCGGATTGGGGGTGCGATACGTTTCCAGGTGCGGCGTCAGGACGAACGTCTCGAAGAACCAGCTGGTGTGCGCGAGGTGCCACTTGGTGGGTGACACGTCGGGCATGCTGCTCACCACGTAATCTTCTGTGACGAGTGGAGCGCACAGTTGTTCGGTGGCGAACCGTACAGCATTGTAGCGTGTAGCGCTCGGTGCCGCGGCTGGCGTTGGCGCGGGTGCTGAAAGAACAGAGGTCATGATCTGAATCTGGAGGAGCGGGTAGCAGGAACCCAACGTGAATTAAGCGGCTGCAGCCAACGGGAGTTCCCATTTCGGACCCGTTTCCGGGTGCCTACTCAACAAGAACGAGCAAGATATGGCCCTGAAGCTCCGCGTGTCGTCATACACCCATCGGTACGCAGAGGTCGTCGCACTCAGCGACGTGTCGCTGTTGGTGCCCGCCGGCTCGTTGCTGGCGATTGTCGGAGAGAGCGGGTCGGGGAAGACGACACTGCTCCGGTCGTTCAATCGCATGGTCGAGCCCGCACCGGGAGCGGTGTTCGTGGATGAGGTGGATGTCACGTCGATGGATGCGGTCTTGCTCCGTCGGCGCATCGGTTATGTGCCACAATCGGGTGGACTGCTGCCGCACTGGACGGTGGGACGCAACGTGGCGCTGGTGCCGACGCTGCTCGATCAGGCCGATCGCGATGGGGCGGCCCGCAGAGCACTTGAGCGCTGTGGGCTGTCGCCGTCGGTGTACTTCGGGCGATATCCACACGAACTCTCAGGGGGACAGCGGCAGCGGGTGGCGCTGGCCCGCGCGCTCGCGGCCGAGCAGCAATTGTTGCTGCTTGACGAGTCGTTCAGCGCACTCGATGCGATTTCGCGAAGCGAGTTGCACGATGTCTTCGCTGATCTGCGCGCGACGCTGGGATTCACTGCCGTACTCGTCACGCACGACCTCGGTGAAGCCGCGCGCCTGGCCGACGCGGTGGCGGTGATGCGCGCGGGACGCATCGAGCAGCTCGCTGCAGTGCGTGCGCTGATGCACGCACCGGCTACGGATTACGTGACGATGCTGGTGGATCGCGCGCGAAACACCGCGCAGCGTCTGGTGGACGTATGAGACGCATGCGATGTATGGCGATGAGGGGAGTGCCGACCGTGACGAGAATGGCGGCGACAATCACCGTGCTGCTCATGCCGCTGCAATCAATTGCCGCGCAGGGAGGAACACCGCTGCGCGCCCCAATCGTGGTCGCGTCCAAGCCCTTCGGCGAATCATTCCTCCTGGCGGAAATGTTTGCGCAGCTGCTTGAGCGCGGCGGTCGGCGTGTGGAGCGGAAGATGGGGCTCGGGGCGACCGACGTCGCGTTCCAGGCCATCCGCGGCAACCGTGCGGACGTGTATCCCGAATACACCGGCACCGGTCTCATTGCAGTGCTCGGCGATTCACTCACGTCGGCAATGCGCGCCGATCCGCGTCGTGCCTTCACTTATGTGGCCGGAGAGAGCCTGCGGCGCTTCGGCGTCACGTGGTTGCCGCCACTCGGATTCGAGAATGGTTACGCCATCGCGGTGCGTCGAGAGACCGCCACGCGCTACAAGCTGCGTACGCTCTCCGATCTGGCCGCATCGCCGGCGCGACTTCCCGCTGGATTCACCGCCGACTTCATCGGCCGCAATGACGGGTGGGTGGGACTGCAGCGTGCCTACGGGCTGCAGGTGGCGGGGGTGCGACCATTGGCGCCGGCAATCAAATATGAGGCGCTCAATCAGCGCGCGGTCGATCTCATTGACGGTTATTCCACCGATGGGCTGCTGGCGCGATTCGATCTCGTGACCCTTGAGGACGACCTGCGCTTCTTTCCCCCGTACGACGCGGCGGCGCTTGTCTCACCGCGTCTTGCCGCGAACGATCCCGGCGCGTTGGTCATCCTCACTGCGTTGAGCGGTCGTCTTACCGAAGCCGACATGCGGGGCTGGAATCAAGCGATCGAGGTGAACGCGGAACCAATTCCCGCGGTTGCACGTCGTGCCCTGGCGTCGCTCGGGCTGGCAGACAGCGCCACGGTCGCCATGGTGCAACAGGAAATCGCCGGCACCGCCGCGCGGGACGGACGTGCGCAGGGGTTCTGGTCGTTCTTCTGGGACCGGCGCGGCGAGACGTTGCGGTTGGCCGGTGAACACGTGGTGCTGGTGGCCGTGGCCCTGTTGTTCGCCCTGCTCGTCGCAGTGCCGATGTCCCTGTGGCTCGCTCGGCGTCCGCGAATTGGTGAGGTGGTGCTGCAGCTGTTTGCAGTCGTGCAGACCGTACCGAGCATCGCGTTGCTCGTGTTCATGATTCCGCTGCTCGGCATTGGAGTGGTGCCCGCCATCGTCGCGCTGTGGGCGTATGCCTTGCTCCCTATCGCGCGGGCGACGTACACGAGCGTGCGACTTGCCGACCCCGATGCGGTCTCCGCGATGACGGCGATGGGAGCAACGCCGCGGCAGCAACTGTGGTGGGTGCGCGTGCCGCTGTCCGCACCGGTCATCCTGTCGGGAATTCGGACGGCGGCTGTGCTCACGGTCGGTACGGCCACGCTTGGTGCGTTCATCGGCGCCGGCGGACTCGGTGAACCTATCGTAACAGGGCTCGGTCTCGCGGATGCGCGGCTGGTGCTGTCCGGAGCATTGCCGGCCGCCGCGATGGCGGTCCTGGTTGATGCGTCGCTGGCATTGCTGTCGCGCGCGCTGGTGCCGCCGCATTTGCGAAGTATGGCGACGTCGAAGGCGTGACCTTATCGCCTTTGTCGACAGCAACATGCGTCAAGTCACATCAACGGCCCATTGCTTTTGATGATGTCATTCAATCTGTCAGCTTGACGACTCGCTTCCCGAATGCCTCACCTCTCAACAAGCCGACGAACGCTGCTGGGGCCCGTTCCAGCCCAACGATCATTTCCTCCTGATATTTGATTTTTCCCTGCGTCATCCATTCGCCCATCTGCCTGGTGAACTCCGCATGGAGATGACCGAAATCGTTGAACACGATGAAGCCACGCATGGTCATCCGCTTTCGCAGAATTTGACTCATGAGGTAGTTCATCCGGTCGGGCCCATCGGGCAGTGACGTGGCGTTGTACTGCGAGATGAGGCCGCAAACAGGGATACGCGCCGACGGGTTCAGCAACGGAAGCACCGCGTCGAACACCGCGCCGCCGACGTTCTCGAAATAGATGTCAATGCCGTCCGGAAGCGCAGACTTGAGCATGCCGGGAAAATGGTCGGCCTTGTAGTCAATACATGCATCGAAGCCCAGGGTGTTCACCACATGCGCACATTTCTCGGCCCCACCTGCAATACCAACAACGCGACATCCGAGAATTTTTGCAATCTGTCCGACCGTCGCACCGACCGGACCACTGGCGCCGGCCACCACGAGGGTTTCGCCCTTTTTCGGTTGACCGATCTGTGTCAGTCCTGACCAAGCGGTCAGGCCCGGCATCCCGAGCACGCCAAGCGCCCAGGAGGGATTTTGGGGGTTCTCACCCATGTTGATCACGCCGGTGCCGTCAGACAGGGCGTAATCCTGCCAGCCACCAGAAGCCACGACCCAATCGCCTTCTGAGAACCCGTTTACATCAGACGTCATGACCTGTGCGACGGTGCCGCCGATCATGACGGCGCCGATCTGGACCGGTGCTGCGTAGGAAGGCGCGTTGCTCATCCGGCCACGCATGTACGGGTCGAGCGAGAGATACTCGTTGCGCAGCAGCATCTGGGTTTTGCCTGGGGTTGGCAAGTCCTCTGACTCGAGGCGCAGCGTGTTGTCGTCGGGTTCACCTTTGGGGCGTTCGGCCAGAACGAACTTGCGGTTTCTGGTGCTGGACTGTGGCATGGGTCGGGTTTGTGAATGATGTCCCTGTGAGCACGGACGGCTGGCCTGCGACACCAGGTGCGACCGACGAACTGGCGTTCAGCGAGGCGTCAGGTGATGGCGCGCACGACAAGAAAGATGTTGAGGCACATGAGCACGAACGCGGGGATCATGGCGAAAAGCGGATCCCGGATTCTCACGCGTACGAGGAGCGCGAGCAACATCATCGCCGTGAACCCCCCGGCGGACAGCAGGAGCAATGGACGGGCATAATAACCGGCGAGCAGTCCAAGACTGCCCACGATCTGGAGTGCGGCGATGAGCACTCGCAGCCGGCCGAGTCCGTAGCGCTTGAATTCCGCGACCATGTTGTCCGACAGCAACGTGAGCGCGCCATACCAGCCGAAGGCAAGGATCGAGAGGGCCTGCGCGAGTACCGTGGCGAGTTGCATTGCGGACATGTCGGGGTAGTGTTCAACCGGTGCGGAGCGCGACCTTTATTCTTACGTAGTGGAGCAAGCATGGAAGCGGTCATGATCATCCTGCAGGTCGCGGCCGCACTCGGACTCCTGAACGTCTGGCTGCTGCGATTCAATCAGAGCACGAGCTATCGTGGCGGCGACGCCCGAAAAATGGTGGAGGAATTCGCCGCCTATGGGCTGCCGATGTGGTTCACCTACCTGATCGGGTCACTCAAGATCGGGGCCGCGCTCGCACTGATCGCTGGCATCTGGTTTCCCGCCCTGATACTGCCCGCAGCTGCATTGGTGTGCATCTTAATGGTCGGCGCGCTCGCAATGCACCTCAAGATCGGCGATCCACTGAAGAAATCCCTGCCTGCGCTTGGTATGCTTGGGCTTTGCGCTGTCATCACCTGGGGCGCAGTGCGTTGATAGCCGGATACGCGGCGGCGTTCACGTTGCAACTCCGCGGCGGCCGCGAAACTCTCGACTGCGGGCCTCAAGTGAGCGGCATGGACCGATCGTCATTCAACGCGGCGACACCGTAGCCGGTGGGGCAAAGAATTCCGTCACCAGCTGCTGATATCGATACACGTCTTTGGGCTTGATGGTGATCATTGCCGCCAACAGTTGCAGTGGTCTTTTGTCAACGACGTCAAGCGCGGCCGCCAACAACGCCACATCCGCCATCACGTGTCGCTGAGCGGCATTCAGTCGCCGTGGCAGTGTTACCATGTTGGCAAATTTCTGCAAACAATCCTGTTCGGCAACTACCCGATTTCCCTTATAGGACTCGCCTACCATACGCGTAATCCGCGTCATCACTGATGACAGAGCCGGCGGCACCGGACCGCCAAATTGAAGGGCGACATTGCTGAGTGTGAATTCCCGCAACATGGGCTTGGGCGTGCGAAGGCCGCGCCGTGTTTTCAGCCGAGCTTTCTCCCGACGCGCCAACGTCGCCAACCTGGCATTCACCGGCCGGAAACCGTACTTGTAGTAAAACCAGAACGCGCCACTATTGATGCCGTCGGGATTGTCGAGTCCAAACTGATGCGCGTCGATCTCGAAATACGACACGCCAAAAAGTTGTCGGTATACCCGCAACAGCTGGCACATCAGGAACCCCGATTCACCGCCCCGGTAAGGTTCGAAGACATTCATGCCGAACTCCGACCGACGTCCCAATACCCACGCGCCGCCATAAGCCACCGGCATGCCGTTCTTGAATGCCGTAAATCCCACGTACGACTCCAATCCCAACTGACGATCGGGCGTCATGCCGTACACTGCCACGGATACTCCGCGTTCCAGGTCAAACACGCGAAGCGACCCGGCGTCAAGGTACGTGGTCGGATCGGTCTCCCGACTGGTGAGCACCATGGCCGTCCGCACGACGGACATGACCCCATCACGTTGAGGCGTGTTGAGCGTTCGCACCAGCGGCAAAGCGCTGTTCATCAGCACCTGCGCATCAAACACTTCGGCCGGCGCCGAGTGCAGGAACGGGTGGGCCATTGGCAACCGGTTGCCGGCCAGTGAAAAGCGCGCAGCGGTTGGAGTGACGCAAATCTGCACACCCAATGCATCGTACAGATGGTCTTTGACAAACGGCCGTTCGTCCAATCGACTGAGCTCGGCCACAATGGTTTCCAATTTGCGCGGCGGGCGAATGTTCAATACGTCGAACAGTTCATTGTTGGACAATTCAGCAGTGGTGTGGGGTCGCTCCATAAGCGGCAGGGTCAACTGCAACACTGCGTTGAGATTGAGCGTGGCGTCTTCGAATGCGCGCAACGTGACCCGACAGTCGGGGTGCTGCAAAAGCCACCGCGTGCAATCGTGCGAAAAGCGCATGGTGGTTTTGACATAGGGAAGTCCCGAATTCAATAACAGCGTGGCATGTCGCCCGCGTCGCGCACGCAGATATCGTTGCAGGCGCAACAGCTCGGCCTCCACGGCAGTGAGAATATCCGAGGTTGCCGGAGAGGCGCGCATGAACAGCAGGCAGTCGTAGTACTGCAACAGCGCCTGTGTTTCGCGCAGCGCCATTGTGCGCAGGCGGGTCAGCAGCAGCTGTTGCTCACTTGCCGTGTTCGCCGCGGCGTGATGTTGGGCGATACGCAGTGCAGCAACGGCAGACTCGAAGGCCGACGTCAAAGCGCGCTCATGGCGTCGACGTTTGGCGACGTGTCGTTGTACTGACAGGAATACACCAGCCCAACGTCACCATTGCACCGCCGGAGTAGGAATGTGAATCGGGGAAGTGGTAGAGGAAGTATGAGGTGAGGTCCTTCGTGGCGCCACGACGGGTGGCGCGGCGGGATAGGCGGAACCTCCACTCGCCGGTCTGCCTCACAGACCGGCTGGCCCGGCGTGCCGCGCCCAGTTTCGCTGGCGCGCGGGTCGACGGTGGGCGTGGCGCGCCAGCGCGCGCTGAGGGCGGGTGCAGGTGCGGAGTTGGGTGAGGAATTACACGATTACCGACGCCTGCAGCTGCACGGTTTGCCCGACGACGGCAATCGGTACGAACTCGTGCGAGGAGCATTGTTTGGGACGCCCGCGCCACGACGCAGCCATGAGATTATTCTGGCGCGCCTGAGCGAGCTACTTGCGCCGTTCGTGCGAGAGAACGGCCTGGGCCTGGTTTTTCACCGAGCGGTCATGCGTTTTGACGCGTCGGAAGTGGAGCCCGACTTGGCGGTGCAGCAAGCGCATTCAATCGCGGAGGGCAACGGGGACTCTGCACCAACGCCAAATCTTGTAGTCGAGGTGCTGTCGGGTGTTACGCGCCGGCGTGACCTGGACGCAAAGCGCGCGCTGTATCTCGACGCGGGTATCTCAGAATATTGGGTAATTGACGAAGATACGAAGAGTATTCGCGTGATTCGCAACGGGCCGCATGCCAACCAGCTTCCATCAACATCCCGTACAGAAACGAGGCATCGGCGCGAAGGGCGCTCACAAACTCAGACCATTCGCGTTGAAATGCCAGTTGAATGGCGCCTCCGGGGCGACAACCGTGGCAAAATCTCGCTGCGCGTAGCCGGACTGCTGAATCGAGGTTGATCAGCGCACCCGAACGGCCGGGGGTGAGAATTTTTGAAGGGTGCGCGCGTTCCTGATATGACCTACGCCGAATCGAACCATTTCACCCCGGAATCACGTCATCATGCACCAGAATCGTGCCGGTACGGCTATGCTCGCAATCGCTTTCGTGGGATTGGCATCGTTGGTTTCCGCAACGCGCGCAGCCGCGCAGAACAACAACGCAATTTCGGTCAACGACTTCGCGACCGGACAACGCAGCAGCGCGCTGACGTCAACCGTTCCGCTCCGTCGCGGAGTGACCTCACGCGTAACGATCGTTAAGGATTTCATCGACCTCGTAACATTCGGCAGTATATCGATGACGGGCGGCGCGTCGATCAGCGGACTGTCGAACGGGCGAACGCAGAGCTCCGGAATGGGTTTTCTTGCGATGGACGTCACCGTTCCTCCTGGACAGAATGTGGGCTCGACACTCACGCTCAAGGTTGGCATGCACGATGTGTTCAAGTTCAACACCGTCAACCGTGGCGAGATCAGTTCCATCACGAAAAATCCCGACCCCGCAACCATTCCGGCCGCGACACCGTGGACCGCAACGATTCAAGGCACCGACCTGGGAAGCGTCGTCAGTTTGTCGATCAACTGTCACACCATCACATACTCAGGACGTACGGCCAATGCGGTCACGGCAAGATTGACGCGGAGCGCAGCGTGTACAACAAGCGCCTACGGAGTTGCGCTTCGGGGAGGTGCGGACAACGATCCGCCATCCTACAACCTGGCCGCGGGCCCAGACGCCGGATTTCAGTTCGCGTATGCACCGGGAGGCATTGCGTGCGTCTCGCAGCCCACCATCGGCGCGCCAAATATTCGGCAGCCACAGAGCAATTCGGTGATCACGTTTAACGCGGGAACGCCGTCGCCGGCGAGCGTCACGTTTGTTTGGGATACGGTCACGAGCAACTCATCAACGGCGCCTGGCAACGAGTGGATCGTCACCCGTGAGCTGCCGCGTGGTTCGACGGGTATTGGCCTGTCGGTGCCAACGAATGCCAGAGGCGAATCTGCTTCGCTGTCGTTCAGCGTGCCAGGCACGCACACGGTGAGCATAAAGGCGAAGAACTGTGGCCAAAGTGCGCCGAGCACGAAGGTGACGTTTTCGACGAGGTACTGAGGCGTGCTTCTGGGCGAACCCGTGAGCCAAGGCCTTCCGCAGCTCGCCTCAGTGCGTCATGCCGTAAATGATGTAATTCGTCGCAATTTTGTACGCGTCGTTGGACATGTTGACGGGATACCACCCCTCACCCGACCACTCCATGAAGTCGCCGATGTCGTTGTTGTAATCAATCACGACCATCAAGCGCTTGTTGGGATCGTTGTCCTCGTAAATGCCGTAGTACTCCGCCGGCCATCGGCCCGGTTGGTCGGGATGCGACATGCCCTCTAGCGTCTTGAGCTGGAAAAACGAATTGAAGATGGGATTTGACACCTCAAGCCGCACAATTTTCGCGTCAGGCAACACTGCCATCATCGATCGCTCAAAATTCGCCCATTGGGGTCCGAAAAAGTCGTCGACAATGAGAAACCCGCCCTTCCTGATCCACCGGCGCAGTCCCTCCGCCTCCGGCTGATCGGGAATCCAGTACCCCGGTTCAGACAAATACGCGATGGGATACCTGGCGAGCGCGGGATCGTCCATGTCGTGAATGTTGCTCTCCCGCACATGCGGATGCAGCGTGCTCAAATCATTAATGATGGTCATGAAGTTGCGCTCCATGGCCGGATAGTCGTACTCCCATCCGCTCTGGCTGTACACCTGATACCGCAGCCGCACAAACGTGAAGCGGCCGTCGTACTGCGCATTGGGTTCCACATACACGCGCCCGAACCCACCCCGCCGCTGCGCATACAAGCGCTCGGCATACACGACGCTGGCCAGCCCGAGACAGGTGAGCAACGCGTACGCGCGCCGCCGGACCACTGGTAGACGCAGAAAGTCCGCCCAGCGAGCCCGACACCAGCGCGCCGCTCGTTCCGACCTGGATTGCCCCTCGACCTGCGCCGAACCTGTATCTGGCATGATGATCGCACGATTTGAGAATGCCTTCGAACGGCCACTCAGGAACGTAGCAGACGGGAAATCTGATGACGCGTCGCTGCCGGGGCGACCCGCACTAACCTGTCGCCCCGAACTTGCTACCCCCACACGTCTCCGCAAGATCGCCGAGCACTGCCCGTTTTCGTGGACGCCGTCGCCAGCTAGCCAGCAATGGTACAGATTTCGGGTTCGAACGGTACCCAGCCAATCCCGGCCTTCGTTATTTCATGAAACCTCGATACCCCGTTCTACTCATGGGTTTGCTGTCCTGCCTGTTTGGTTGTGGATCGGACAGCCCGTACACCAAAAAGGGCGGGGATTGGTACTACAAGAAGGACCATATTTCGACGAAGCAAGGCGAGACGCTGGTCCCGCTCAACAAACATTTCGCGAAGTCAAACCGCGCCGCGTACTTCGAAAGCTCCTGGCTGGGCGAGGTGGACGTCGCCTCGTTCGAAGCGCTGACCGATCACTACGCCAAGGACAAGACCAGCGTCTGGTACTGTGATACCTACCGGGACAGCAAGGAGTACTGGAGCATCAAGCGATATCGCACGCCGCGAATTGTGGGGGCCGACGCGCCGTCGTTTCGCCTGCTCAACGACGAGTACGCCCGCGATACCAACCGCGTGTACCATGACGGCATCTCGATCGAAGTCCGGGACGTGAACACGTACGAGCGTCTGGGCGACGCGCACGCGCGGGACCAGTACACCGGCTATTTCATGCGCGCCGAGATCAAGGGCAGCGATGGGCCCACGTTTTCCGAGGTGTCTGGCAAGTATTCGAAGGACGCGAAACACGTCTACTATTCCAGGTACGACTCGAACCTTGGCCAGCACTACCCCGTCGAACGGTCGGTCATGCTGCAAGGCGCCGACCCGGCGACGTTCGTCACGCTGGAGGGCGACTACGCCCGGGACGCTGGCCAGGCATATTTCAACGACCAAATCCTTACGAAGTCGATGGCGACCTTTCGCATGCTCGAGCGCGACTACGCCATTGCCGACAACAAGGTGTTTTACCGAGGTGAAGTGCTGAAGGACGCAGACGCCGCCAGCTTCGAGGTTTTGCCGGTGGGCAACGACAGCGCTACCGCCCAGGACAACAAGGGCCCGTTCAATTACGACAAGAGGATCAAGCAGTGACCAAAGCTCCAGCAAAAAAGGGCGGACTCCTTCACGGACTTCGCGCATTCGTTCTGAATGTGGCGCCCGTTGTCATCGTCTTCCTTGTGGCCCGCGTCGCATTGGCCGAGGCGTACCGCATTCCCAGCGGAAGCATGGAGCCCACGTTGCTCATTGGCGATTGGCTGTTCGTCAACAAGCTGCGGTTTGGTCCGCACATTCCGCTTACGAACATCAATTTGCCGGGCTACGCCGAACCACAGCGTCGCGATGTCACGGTGTTTGTCTCCCCCCCGCAGGTTGAAGCCATTCGCATAACGCCTGATCAGGTGACGCCGACGCTCGTGAAGCGCATTGTGGGTGTTGCAGGTGACACCGTCTTCATGCGCGCCGGCGTGTTATACGTGAATGGGACGGCCGAACCGGGCACCGATTCCGTTCCATCTGCTACCGACCCTCGCAACGTTGAGGACGCCCTGTTTTCCTGGCAGCAAGGCATTGCACTTCGGGGGTCTCGATTTGGCGAACCCGTTGCCAAACCGACCTTGCACAATTGGGGCCCGTTGCTGGTTCCTGCAGGACACTTTTTCATGATGGGCGATAATCGCGACAACTCGGTCGACAGCCGCTACTACGGCGCCGTTCCACGAGAGAATATGCGGGGCCGCCCCACGTTCGTGTATTACTCGTTCGATATGGAACAAGGCGTCGACTACTTTCGTGCGTTTACGGAAATTCGCTGGAAGCGGTTGGGAACGTGGATTAAGTAGCAAAACCCACCCGCTGCTGCGGGCAAAAAACAAAACGCGCTCGCAGTGCCAGCTTACGTGCCGCTGGTACTACAAGCGCGTTTGTTCGCAGCCGGGGGGCTGCTACGTTGCTCTGTTATCTCACAATCCCCGTCATCAGCACCACCTCAAAATCGCTGCCTTTGATGGCCTTGAGCGTGTTGATCTCGTTGTCGTTCCAACGGGCATCGGCGGTGCCAGACACATACCAGTCGCTGCCGTTGTCTGCGACAATCATACCGTACTTTTTCAGTGCGCGCAGAATGACCTGCGCGCTGGCCGGGTAGCCGGAAATATTGACGCTGGCCTTAAGGCGCACGCGCATTCCCATGGGCGGACGCAGCGGGTCAGTGCTGCTGCTGGCCCAGTGACGCGCGGGTGCGATGTAGGCGCGCTGCGTGCGCGACACGGTGAACCGCAGTGCATGCGAAACAGTGCCAGCGCTGACTTCGTCGTAGCGCACCAGCCCTGGCAGAATGGGTAGTCCAGCGGCGTCAGCCGAGGTCCATCCGGCGGGACGCAGCGCGTTGGATGTCAAATCGAAGATGGCGCCGGAACCCGCATGCCAACCGCCGTTCGCTTTCGGAAACGCGTAGAACAACTCGTACAGCTTCCAGTTGTCGCGATCGAGAATGATGACATGCCGATCGCCGGCGGACGATGCACCGCCTTCAATGGGCGCATTCGCGGGGATGGGATACGGGGCGTGATCACTTTCGTCGTCGTAGTCGAAGGTCACGCCGACACCCGCCTGCGTGCCGGAAACGACGAAATACGGAATGCCAAACGGCCCACCATTCCAATTCGCGCCAAAGTCCGGATGCAATGACTTGGTCAACCCGATGCTGGCGATGATTTGTGCGGAGTTCGGATCGACCGCCGCTGCGTCCACAGCGGTGTTCCACGCGTTGTCCGCCGGGAAGATGGCACGCCCGCCAAGGCTGGCGTTGAGCCCAAGCCCAGCCCCGGTTGGTGGTGGCGCGGGGGGGGTGGGAGTCGGTGGAGTTGGAGGCGTTGGTGGAGTGGGCGTCGGTGGTATTGGTGGCGTTGGGGGTGTTGGGGTCACGAGCGCCGCGCGCACAAGAATATTCCGGCTGATGTTACCGGCCGCCACCACGATGGACGTCGTACCCACTGCAACCGTTTTCACAACACCGTTCGCACTTGTGGTTGCAACTGCAGGATTCAGGCTGCGAAACGTCACGCGCCGCCCCGTAATGGTTGCCCCATTCGCCGCAGCCAACACAACCGTCAGCGGCGTCGTCGTTCCGGGGACGACGACGACAGAATCGGGCGAGACAAAAATTTTGGCGACCGCGGTTCCGACATCCACATACCAGCGATCGGTGCGGGCGTTGCTGGTCGCAAGGATCGTTGCCGAACCCACCGCGCTCGCTACGACGATGCCCTGTGCGTTTACGCGTGCAATGGATGCGTTACTGCTCGTCCAGCGAAAGTTGCGTCCGCGTTTGGTGGCACTGGCGGCCTCCAGCTTCAATGTGTCCTCCACACCGACAGCGGTCCGGCCGCCAATGGGTGGATTGTTGACCAGCATCGCCAGCGGTGCGGCCACGCCGGCGTCTTCCGAAGCCAGTGACGCAGTGGTCCTGTCCGATTCGCAAGCGGCAAGAGCTGCAGCAAGGGCAAACACAGCGGGAACGCGGGAGTACACTCGTACGAGCCGGGCAGGCGAACGGGACATGCAACCTCCAGCACCTGGTATTGGAATAGAGCAGCGACCCCCGGCACCGTTTGGGACTAAATTGGCGACACCGGTCTGATCGAGAACATTGCATGCGCCATTGCAAGCAACATATAGGCCAGCACGGTATCGTGACGAGGTATGCTGCGTCTGTGACGCCCATCCCAATCCGCACATCCGCCGCCGGTCACATTAATTCGGACAGCCAGCTCGGCATCTGGCCGCAGGGACTCGGCTTACTCGCAGCGCTTCGTCAGTGATTTCAATCGGAAATATTCCGCAAGATGGCACCGTCGGGTTTTGTGCGAAAAGTCCGAATGAACCGCAGTGGCCGAGATGGGTAGAGACTCAGGAACAAGAATGTGTCTGAAAACCCTCCCTCGCGACTTTTTGCAAACGGCCAATGGCCTATCCGACAGTTGGTGCCCGCAAGGCAGTTGTGACGACGCTGTGGTGCGTCGTTTCCGTCAGCACCTTCAGTGCATGCGGTGCGAACGCGCATCTCACGGTCCTGCAGGGCTCGGGACCGACTCCCGTGCTGCCCAAGCCAGATGGAGCGCTGATCCCAACGGTCAACGTCGCAAAGGCAAAACCGTGGCCCGGCGATCGCAAACCGATTTCCGCAACGGGCACCACCGTCACCGCGTTCGCGCGCGGTCTTGACCATCCGCGCTGGCTGTACGTGTTACCGAATGGCGACGTGCTGGTGGCCGAAACGAACGCGCCCGAACGTCCCGATGACAACACCGGAATTCGCGGTTGGTTCTTTAAACGGTTTCTCAAGAAGGGTGGTGGCGCAGCGCCGAGTGCGAATCGTATTTCGCTGTTGCGCGATACGACGGGCGATGGCGTGGCCGACGTCAAGACCGCGCTCCTCGAAGGATTGTATGCGCCGTTTGGCATGACGCTTGTCGGCGACGAACTGTTTGTCGCGGCCAGTGACGCGCTGTTGAAGTTTCCGTACCAGCGCGGGCAAACACGCATTGCAACCAGCGCGGTGAAAGTGACCAATCTGCCCGCCGGACGCCGCAATCATCATTGGACGAAAAACGTCATTGCTTCGCCCGACGGCTTAAAAATGTATGTAGCCATTGGTTCGAACAGTAACGCCGGCGAACACGGCATCGCGGAGGAGGCGGGACGCGCACAAATCTGGGAAGTCGATACAAAAACCGGAGCACACCGCGTGTTCGCCACGGGCTTGCGCAATCCCGTTGGTATGGCGTGGGAACCACAATCGGGTATGTTGTGGACCTCGGTGAACGAACGCGACGAAATTGGCGGTGATCTCGTGCCCGACTACATGACCTCCGTGCGCGACGGCGCCTTCTACGGATTTCCGTACAGCTACTTCGGTCCACACATCGACAAACGCGTCAAACCCATGGACTCGGCGCTCGTCACGCGGGCGATTGCGCCAGACTACGCGCTCGGGCCGCACACCGCGTCGCTCGGACTCGCGGCGGCGAAGGGCAATACCCTGCCGGCGTTATATGCGAACGGCATGTTTGTTGGCCAGCACGGAAGCTGGAACCGCAAACCGCGCAGCGGCTATAAAGTGATATTTGTACCGTTCAGCAATGGCAAACCTTCGGGCGAACCATTGGATGTGCTGACGGGATTTGTCAACGAGCACGGGGACGCCATGGGTCGTCCCGTTGGTGTCGCGATTGACGGCAAAGGCGCGCTGTTGGTTGCGGACGATGTGGGCAATGTCATTTGGCGGGTGACGGCATCACCGCCGCGATAGTCGGCACGCTTGCCCTACGGCGGCGGGATTGTTCCAACTTTGCCGAAATTGAACTTTGACCAATAGGCGACAACCCCACACGTGCCGTTGGAAACCGGCGTCTGAAATTCAAGCGGTACCTGGTACGGGTTGAACACTTCGACAGAGCGGAAACTCTCCAGCGGGTACTCGTAGATCTCAAGCCAACTCGATCGACGGCCGTCGAAGTAGACCGTTGGCGAGCACTGTCGGCCAACCCCCACCATTGTGACTGTCGGCGCCCCGCTATTGTGGTTCACGACCAGTCGCGGAACGCTGGACAGCACCTGCAAGGCGTTGGAGTACGCTTCGCCTTCAATCGTTCGTGCGTAACCCATGCCAAGCTTGCGTCGAGACAGGAACTCGGTTTGCTGGGCGCTCACGGTCTTTTCTGCACGCACGTTGAAGGTCGCCAGGGTCGTCGCCGAGTTTAAGGTAAAGCTTGATTCCGTCGTTTCGTTCGGGCGCAGATTCACGAAACGCGTCAGCATGGCATAACCGATACTTCGCACCTCGACCGACTGTGTACCAGCTGGCATTGTGCGAATCATGAAACTGCCATCCTTGGCCGTGCGCACCACCGTGTCCGCGCTGCTCACCGACACCAGCGCGTCCGGTACACTTCGGCCCTGGTCATCCCGCACGACGCCACGCAGGATTGCCGTGCCGCGACCGCGCAACGAACGACCCAATGAATTGGATGTCGCGCCGGTGGTGCCTCCGCCTGCGCCCGTCGCCGCAACCATGTCACTGCTGATGCTCAAGTCGATACGCTGCAGCGAGCGGTCGCCAATCGTGAACGAGACATCGCCGCTCGCTTTGTTCTCACCGTAGGCTCGGGTCGTGAGCGCCACATCAACCGGCAGGCCGCAGGCCACATACGTCCCCGTGCTATCCGTGCGAACCGTCGCACTCAGTTCGGACAACTCCAGCCGTTTGCCGGAGGCTCCCTTTTTCAATTCGTACCACTGAAACAGCGCAGGCGCACCGTCCAGGAGCCGGTTGGTTGCGGCATCCTGGATGGTCCCCCACGCAATGCCGCTGTCGGGTCCGATACGCGGTTGTGTCCCGCACAACACGCGCCAAAGTGTTTGCAGCGAGGGCGTAGCCAGCCGAACCTTTTCAGTTTCACCAGCGCGCACGTTGGTTGCCGCCCCAAGTGTTCCGAAACCAAGCGAATCGATTACCGCCGAGGAAAAAGAAATCACTTGCCGACCCGTGTCGACGCTGTCAATGTCGAAACGCCCTTTTTCGTCGGTGATGGTTGCGCGGGTCGTGCCAGTAATCCACACATTGACACCGGGCGACGGCACCATATGCAGACTGTCAAACACGATGCCACTTACCCGGCCCCAGACCTTGGATGGCGTGACCGACACGGAAGGCGGTGACTGGGCGAGCCCCACACCCGCGGCGCCGAGGGTACAGATCACAAGCGCCGCGAGAGCCGTGCGGATGTGTGTTCGGACCATTGAAACGAACGAGTAGGAGTGAGTTGCGCCCGGCGGTGGGGCCCACCGCTTTCACCGATCCGTTGGCCGCTGTGGTGGCGGCGCGCGATCAACATTACGGCCAATACTGGGGCATTCCCCGCAGGCCGCAAGAGGTGGCGGTTGTTTAGCTTGCAACCCGGCGTCACTATACGGCAAATTAGACGCGACCCGCCCGGAGGATGTATGCAGAAAAAAGGACATGGCACGATTCCAGATTTTTCCCGCAAGACACCGGCCAAAAAGGGAACACCTGATGCGAACGCCGGCAAAACAAGCGCCCCGAAACCGGCGCCGATGGTAAAACCACAAAACACGTCGGCCAAGGGCGGACGACGCGGCGGTTGAGCACGGCCCCCATGCAAACACTCCTGCTGTCCGACCGTGATGTCGTCACGCTGCTCCCAATGCGCGAGTGTATTGACGTGATGGCCGGCGCACTCAAACGTGTTGCGCACGGCGACAGCATCCTGCCGCTGCGCACGGTCATCCGGTTGCCGGACACGACGAACGCGTTTGCCTCGATGCCGGCGGTGCTGGGCAAAGGGGAGGCGGCCGCACTCGGTGCAAAAATCATCACCGTGTTCCCGGGCAATGATGCGACGCCGTTTGATTCACACATTGGCGTCGTGTTGTTATTCGACGCAAAACATGGTGCCCTGCAGGCTATTGCCGACGCGTCGTCCATTACCGCCATTCGCACGGCCGCCGTCAGCGGATTGGCCACGCGCTTGCTCGCCAACGCTGATGCGAGCGAACTGGCGTTGTTGGGCGCGGGCGTGCTGGCCATGACCCATCTCGACGCGGTGCGTGCCGTTCGCCCCATTACGCGAGTACGTGTGTGGAGTCGCTCGGGGACTCGTGCGTCCGAGTTTGCGGAACGCGCGCGCAAAAAACACGAGATAGAAATCGTGGTGAGCGAAAGCGCACGCGACGCCGTGGACGGGGCGCACGTGGTGTGTACGGTCACGTCATCCCGCACGCCGGTGCTTGAAGGACGTTGGCTGTCGGCGGGCACTCACATCAATGCGGTCGGCGCGTCCGTCTCCACTGCACGGGAACTCGACAGCGCCGCAGTACAACAGGCGCGCCTCTTTGTCGACCGGCGTGAGTCGACCATGGCCGAGGCCGGAGATTTCCTCATCCCGCGCTCGGAGGGCCTGATTACCGACCACCACATTCTGGGCGACCTCGGCGACCTCCTGCTGACCACCGTGCAGGGGCGCACCAGCGCCCATCAGATCACACTTTTCAAGTCGCTGGGGCTGGCGGTCGAAGACGTGGCCGCCCTTCAGCACATCTACGACAAGGCGCGGGCGGCGGGAATAGGCACCTCGATGGCCTTTGGTGGCCTGCGGGAGCACGCCTGACGGGCAGATCAAGCGCGGAGACATCAGGAGAAGGCTTCCCGAGCTTGGATCGCGCGCGCCGAGCCGTTAGGCTCCCTCATCATGCCCACGAACACAGCACCGCAGGAAATAGCAGGCCAGACGCTGGTTGATCGCATCCACGACGCCGCAGAACTGCTTGAAATTATTGCCGGCAACCGCGCGTTGCTGGCCGCCGTCCCCGAAGACATTCGCAATCGGTTGCTGCTGCTGGCCGGGCAGGTGTCGCGCCCCGACGCCATTTTGCGCCGCCAGTTGCTCAAGGAAACGAAGCGCCGCCTCAAGGCCACAAAAGTCGAGCGCATCGAAGCCGTGTTGCAGAACACCGGCATTCGCAAACTGCGGAAAGAAGTGGTGTTCACGTCGCCCAACGTGTTTCCGCCCGACCCCTTCGAGCAACACGACGTGGACCATCCTGAATTCCGCGAAGCCGTGGTGCCCAACAACTGCTACGTGTGCAAACAGGATTACACCGAAATTCATCACTTCTACGACGCGTTGTGCCCGTCGTGTGCGCGTCTCAACTACATCAAACGCACCGAAACCGCCAACTTGAGTGGCCGCGTCGCGCTGTTGACCGGCGGCCGCGTCAAGATTGGATATCAGGCGGGACTCAAGCTGCTGCGCGCGGGCGCGACGCTGATTGTCACGACCCGTTTTCCACGCGACTCGGCCGCTCGCTATTCCCGCGAGCCTGATTTCGAAACGTGGGCGCATCGTCTGGAGATATTCGGGCTCGACCTGCGGCACACGCCCAGTGTTGAGGCATTTTGTCGCGAGTTGATTGCGACGCGTGATCGGCTCGACTTCATTGTGAACAACGCGTGTCAGACCGTGCGCCGTCCGCCAGAGTTTTACGAGCACATGATGGACGACGAAAACGCCGCGTTGAAAGATGTGCCCGAAAGCGTGCGCAAGGTGCTGGGCTCGTACGAGGGACTGCGCGGTTATCACATGTTGCCCGAAGGCGAGTCGGTACCTGCTACGCTGGACCGCCGCATTTCCGAAGTGGCCGGATTGACACATGCCGCGCAGTTGTCGCAGGTAGCCTTGCTCCCCGAAGAACTGGAAGCGCAGAAGGGTCTGTTCCCGCAGGGCAAGCTCGACCAGGACCTCCAGCAGATTGATCTGCGCGGGCGCAATTCGTGGCGACTGCTCATGGACGAAGTGCCATCGGTCGAGCTGCTCGAAGTGCAGCTGGTCAATGCCATTGCGCCGTTTATCATCAACGCGCGCCTCAAACCCCTCATGCTGCGCACAGAAAACCGTGACAAACATATCGTGAATGTGTCGGCAGTGGAGGGCCAGTTTTATCGCAAGTTCAAGACAACCCGCCACCCGCATACGAACATGGCGAAAGCGGCGCTCAACATGATGACGCGCACGTCAGCGGCCGACTATCACGCGGACGGCATACACATGAACGCGGTCGACACCGGCTGGGTGACCGACGAGGACCCCGCAGAAATTGCCGCACGCAAAGTGGCGGAGCATCGGTTTCATCCGCCGCTGGATATTGTGGACGGGGCGGCGCGCATTGTCGATCCCATTATTGCGGGCATGAATTCGGGCACGCACCTGTGGGGGTTGTTCCTCAAGGACTACGTGCCGACAGACTGGTAACGGACTCAGTTTTCCTTCGGACTGGTAAACGGCTCATTTTTCCTTGAGTGTCGCTTCAATGTCTTCTACGTGCCCTGATTGTGGCGCTAAATTTCGCAACTCGCGCCGGTTCTGTCAGGCGAAAGGCCCCGCACCGGTTCGAGCAGGTCGCGATACTCGGGGTGATTGGTAATGAACTCCTCGGCATACCAGCACGTTGGCACCACCTGCTGGTTGTGTGCACGCGCATGTTTCAGCGCGGCCTCGACTACCTGGGCCGCCGCACCCCGACCGCGGGCCGCTGGCGGCACAAAGGTACTCGCGAGGTCCATCACATTGCCGGACAGGTGGTACGTCAGGCGCGCCTCACCTTCCGGCGTGACCAGTACAAACCGTTGGACGTCAGGGCGGTGCTCAACCATAAAAATTTGCCGATTCGGGTAGACCAGCTTCATTGTACACCCCGGCCTCTTATTGTTGCTTGTGGCCGTTGTCCGCCACAGGGCACATTCCATTGGCTCCGCCCCACCTCCCCCTTCGTTGGAGTACGTATGCAGCACGTTCGCTGTGCATCCCTCGGCTTGGCGTTGTCCGTGGCGGTTTCGTCGCTGACGGCACAAACCGGCGCCAAACTGAACGTTTACGGCAATCCGCAGACCCTTCGGCCGACATCAACGTCGTCATCGATTGACGAAAAAGACCTGAAGACGCGGCTGTACCAGTTTGCGGATGACTCCATGATGGGTCGACAGATTGGCCGAGTGGGCAACTACAAGGGCACGACATATATCGCGAACGAGGTAAAGCGCCTTGGGCTGCAACCGGGCGGCGTGAACGGTACGTATTTTCAGATTCTGCCATACCACGTCCGCAAATTCACCAGCAGTTCGCGGTTGACGGTCGACGGCAATCCGTTGACGTGGAACGACGAGTGGTTGGCATCGCCGGCGGGACTCTCCCGGGTGCCGGCGGGCATCCGGGCGGCTGACGTCGTCTTTGGTGGTGTTACGGGTGACACGGCCGCGCAGATTTCCGCAGCGCAAGCCAACGGCAAGGTGGTCGTTTTGCTTCCCGCGCCACCACGTGCACCAGGAGCGGCCGGTGCGGGAGGTGGACGTGGAGCAGGCGCCGGTGGAGGCCGAGGTGGCCCGGGTGCGGGGTCGGCCGTGAACCGATTTGCTGGTGCGGTTGCCATCATCACCGTCGACCTGGATGCGTTGGCGCCGGCGCAGCGCGCTGCGATTAACGAACCGACGGTTGCGGGCAGTGCCATGGCGGTCGTGGCTGGCGGCGCGGGTGGTGGCGGACGTGGCGGCGCGGGTGGTCGGGGTGGTGCCGCTGCTCCCGCGCCGGTCGACTCGATGGCGTTGCTCCGCGCGCAGTTGGCGGCGGCCAACCCCCCACAGGCGAACCTGCGCCTCACGCGTGCTGCTGCCGCGAAGCTGTTCAAAGGCAAGTCGGTGGAGGGGCTTCCTTTGGGCAGCACAGGTGGCAGTCTGACCTCATCGCTCGAGTTTGTGGATTTGCCCACCGAATGGGCGCGGAATGTCATTGCGATTGTTCCAGGCAGCGATCCCAAGCTCAAGCATCAGTACGTCGCGGTGGGTGCGCACAACGATCACGTGGGCATGACCGCGCCGGTCGACAAAGATTCCCTTCGCGCCTACAACATTGCGCGCAATCGCTACTTGATGGCGAACGGCATGACGGCATTGAAGGCATCGGGCGCCATGCAAGCCGATGGCTGGAAAGTGAACATGGACAGCATTCGCAAAATTCATCCGAAGCCGCGCCTCGATAGCATCAACAATGGGGCGGACGATGACGGATCAGGTTCAATGGCGGTGCTGGAGATGGCGGAGTACGTGCAAAACATGAGGGTGAAGCCCAAGCGCAGCATGATCTTCATCTGGCATACCGGCGAAGAAGGCGGGTTGGTTGGCTCCAACTTCTTTGTGAACAATCCGACCGTTCCGCTCGATTCCGTGGTGGCGCAAATCAACGTCGACATGATTGGTCGTGGTCGCGCGGACGATCTGCCCGGTGGCGGGCCCGACTACCTTGGCGTGGTCGGTTCGTTCTTCGATTCGAAAGATCTGGGTGAAACGGTGCAGAAAATAAACGCGAAGCAGGCCAGAGCGCTCAAGCTGGACTACCAATACGACAGCACGATGACCTGGGATGGCTACAACAACATTTACGGCCGGAGTGATCACATCAACTACGCGCGAGCGGGCGTGCCCATTGCGTTCTTCTTCACGGGCTTGCACGGGGATTATCACCAGCGCAGCGATGAGCCCGAGTTTATCGACTACCCGCACTATGCAAAGATTACGAACTACCTCCGCGACCTCGCGGTCGAAGTGGGCAACGGTCCGCGTCCTCAGTTGAACGGCACGCAGCCTGCAAAGCCGCGTGTGATTACGCCCTGACGACGTTGGGGAGCTTGTCGATCACCGCGTCCACCGCGACCGGGTCAGTGAATAATGATCAAAACCGGCGTCGCGAGAGCGGCGCCGGTTTGCGTTTCGGCCATACCCGTGAATGATTCGCGCGACTTCGCCTCCAGGGCCGAGTTGCCGCAGGGTTCCGCGTGTGGCCATCTTTGTCAGGTCTCTCTCCCCCCGCATCATGACAACACGACGCGACTTCCTGAAGCGTGGTTCGGCCACTCTCGGCGCTCTGGCTGTTGGCCCGTCTCTGCTGGCTGCCAACAGTCCCCACGCGGAATTGGCGAAGGCGCCCGGCACTGTGCCGTTGCGCGTTCACGCGCTGCCCCCGGTGTACACCGATGCGGCCACCCGAGAGCTGATGATGGAGGCGCTGGACGCCGCGAAGCGATACGGTGCGAGTTGGGCCGACGTGCGTATTTCGCGCAACCGCAACAATTCGGTGCAGACGCGCGAGCAGCAGGTCACCGACGTGGTCGACACCGACACCATGGGCTGCGGCGTGCGCGTCCTCGTGGAAGGGTGCTGGGGGTTCTGTGCAACGCAGGAGCTGACAAAACCAGGTGTCGGCGCGGCCGCGCAGGAAGCGGTCGCCATTGCGAAGGCCAATCGCGTGGCGCAGGACCGACGGGTGACCCTCGCTCCGGCCCCCGCCCATCCGAATGCCACCTGGCGCAGTGCCTACACAGTCGATCCGTTCACCATTCCCATTGAACAAAAGGCCGATGTGCTGCTGCGCGCGAACGCCGAGGCCCTCAAGGTGCCCAGCGTGCGCTTTGTGAACTCCGGGCTGTCGTTCATCAAGGAAGAACGCAATTACGCAAACACCGATGGGTCCGTCATCACGCAGGATTACGTGCGCAGTTGGGTGACGCTGTCGTGCACGGCCATCTCGGCCGATCGCACGCAAACCGCAGTGCGTGGGCCTGAGGTCGTGCAACCGGCCGCGCGCGGTTGGGAATATGTGTTGGGTGCGGACATTGTGACCAACGCGCAGAAGTGGGGCGAAGAGGCCGCGGAAAAACTGACGGCGCGTTCGGTCGATGTGGGCCGGTACGATCTCATCCTGCATCCGTCGCAGTTGTTCCTGACCATTCATGAATCGCTCGCGCATCCCACCGAACTCGATCGCGCAATGGGATACGAAGCGAACTATGCCGGTACCAGTTTCATTGCGCCGCCCGAAAAAGTGTTGGGACAACTCAAACTGGGCCCGCCAATGATGAACCTGATTGGCAATCGCTCGGAAGTGGGCGCGTTGGCCACCATTGGTTACGACGACGACGGCGTGCAGCCCAATGATTTTCACATCGTCAAGGACGGCATGTTCAACGATTATCAGACCACGCGCGAACAGGCGCCGTGGCTGGACTGGTGGTACAAAAAGAACGGGCAACCGTCCCGGTCACATGGGTGTTCGTATGCGCAGAGCTGGGCCGATGTCGCGTTTCAGCGTATGCCGAACGTCTCGCTGCAGCCGGGCGACAAAGACGTGTCGTGGAACGACCTCATCGCGGCAACGGACAAAGGTATTGCGATGATCGGCCGTTCGTCGTACTCCATTGACCAGCAGCGCTACAACGCGCAGTTCGGCGCGCAATTGTGTTACGAGATCAAGGGCGGGAAGATTGTGGGCCAGCTCAAGGATGTGGCCTATCAGATGCGCACTCCGGATTTCTGGAACTCGCTGGACATGCTGGGCGGTCAATCAAGTTACGAGTTTGGCGGCACCTTTAACGACGGCAAAGGCCAACCCGGACAATCAAACGCGGTCAGTCATGGGTGTCCGCCCACGCGTTTCAGGAATGTGAACGTCATTAACACAGGGCGTGCGTCATGAGCATTCCCTCTACGTTTCCACAACGCCTCATGGCGGCACCGGTTGGCGTGTTAACCCGGGCCGAATCTGAAGCGCTCGTTTCGCGGGCGCTCAAGTTCTCCAGGGCTGACGCGGCGCGTGTGTCGGTGAACAGCAGCCGCGAAACCAATCTGCGTTTCGCCGACAATCAAATTTCCACGTCGGGCGCCACTACCAACACGACCATTCGTGTGCAGAGTGTGTTTGGCAAAAAGAAGGCGTCTGTCGTCACCAACGATCGCACGGATGAAGGGCTTCGCCGGGCGGTTGAACACAGTGAGGCGATGGCGAAACTCGCGCCGGAAGATCCGGAGTATCTGGGCGAACTTGGCGCGCAACAGTACAACCGCGTGACCACCTGGTACGACTCGACGGCCGAACTGACGGCTGACGCACGCGCGAAGGCCGCACTGACCGCGTTGGCCCCAGCACGTGCCGGAAAAGAACTGACGGTTGCCGGCTACATTGTCTGCTCGGCCAGCGCACAGGCCATTGGCAGCAGTGCCGGACTCTTTGCCTATCAACGCAGTACCAGCGCGAACTATACGCTGACCGCGCGCACCAACGATGGCACGGGTTCCGGATGGGCGGGCGTCGATCATAACGACTGGACGCAGCTCGATCACGAAGCGGTGGCACAGCACGCAATTGACAAAGCCCGTCGCTCCAGAAATCCCGTGGCCGTCGAACCGGGCCGATACACGGTGATTTTCGAGCCCCAAGCCACGGCCGATCTCGTTTCCTCGCTTGGTGGTGCGCTGCAAGCGCGCGCTGCCGATGAGGGACGCAGCGCGTTCTCCAGGCCCGGTGGCACCAAGGTTGGCGAGAAGATCATGGATGAACGCATCACGCTGGTCTCCGACCCCGCCGACCCGCTTATTCCCGCGTCGCCCTTCGATGGCGAAGGGCTGCCCATTTCGCGTCAGACGTGGATTGAAAACGGCGTGCTGAAGCAGCTGGCCTATACGCGGTTCTGGGCAAACAAGCAAAACAGGACGCCCACCGGGAACGCGTCGTCGCTGCGAATGCTGGGCGGCACCGATACACTTGCCTCAATGATTGCGAGTACCACGCGCGGCGTGCTGGTGACGCGCCTGTTCTATCTGCGCCCGGTGGACGCGCGAACCCTCGTGTACACCGGTCTCACACGCGATGGCACGTTTCTGATCGAGAACGGAAAAATTGCGCGTTCCATCAAGAATTTCCGCTTCAACGATTCGCCATTGTTCATGCTGAACAATCTGGAAGGTATTGGCGCGTCCGTGCGCACCGCCGGTGGTGATGGTGGACCGGGTGTGGCCATGCCGACCATCAAGGTGCGCGATTTCAATTTCACCAGCCTTTCGGACGCCGTGTGACATGACACAACCCGGTGGCACGCCGCTTCTCACGCGCACGTACCAGGACTTCGAAATAGCGCGCACGCGCATTGCTGCGCACATCAAGCACACGCCCTTGCTGGCAAGCCGGCAGCTCAGTGAGTTGAGCGGTTACGAGGTGAAGCTGAAGGCCGAAAATTTCCAGACGGTGGGGTCGTACAAGATTCGCGGGCCATTGAACAAGTTTGCGCAAATGTCCGACGAGGATAAAGAACGCGGCGTGGTGTGTTCCTCGGCGGGCAACCATGCGCAAGGTGTCGCCCTGGCCGCGCGCATCTACGGCATTCGCGCCGTCGTGTGCATGGCGAAAAACGCTACGCCTGCCAAGATTGCTGCGACCAGGGGGTACGGCGCGGAAGTCGTGTTGTTCGGCAACATCTGGGACGAGGCCAACGAGAAGGCCAGGGAACTCGTGCGAGACCAAGGGTTGACGTACGTCCATCCATTCGACGACGCCGACATCATTACGGGGCAGGGCACGCTCGGGCTTGAGATTGTGCAGGACTGGAACGATGTCGACGCCGTGGTCGTGCCGATTGGTGGGGGCGGGCTTATTGCGGGCGTGTCCATGGCCGTGAAGAGTTTCAATTCGCGCATTCAGGTCATTGGCGTCGAGTCGTCGGACGGACCGGCCATGAAGGTGAGTCGCGATGCAGGCAGTCTGCAAACCATTGAATGCAACACGATTATTGACGGACTGCGCGTTCGGCGCGCGGGCGAACTCAATTTTTCCGTCGTGCAGCGGTATGTCGATGACATTGTCACGTTGCCGGACCGCGACATTTTTGACGCGATGTTGTGGACGTGGGAGCGGTGCAAGCTTGTGATCGAAGGCGCCGCAGCCGCACCCGTGGCAGCGTTGATGCATGGGCTGGTACGTCTGCCAACAGGCTCGCGCGTGGCGGCCGTGATGTCGGGTGGCAACGTGAATCTCGATCAGTTGCGCACCCTGACATGGAACTGAGCCGACGCCGGTAACGCGCGCCGGTTGCGCCCGCAGGTACGCGCGCCGTTGGCGGGCTATCTGGTGATCGTTTTCGTCTCGCCCAGGTCGGGTGCGGTTCCGGTCGCCATGGCGCGCAGCACCTTGAAAAGGGCCACAGGACGCGAATCCGAACTCTTGAAGTACGTCACGCGATGTGCGTCGATTTCAACCAGCGCAATGCGCGGATCGTGCGGGCCACCGTTTCTGTCACCACCCTCGTCTGGAAACCATGCTTTCCAGTCGGGTTTGTACACCGACGCAATTGTTTCCCGATTGGTATTGACCGTACCGATGCCGCTGACCGAGACCCATTCGCGTGAACCTGAATTGACGTACGAAACGTTCACCTCCGGGTGGGCTTCGATTTCGGCCACTTTGCCATCATCGATGTTGGTGACAAACCACAGGTCGACGTCTGCCCGACGTTCTTGCGATGCCATCACGCGCGATACAATCGCTCCGTCGTCGGCGTGCGTGACCAGCATGGCTAAATCGAATTTGTCGACCAGTGCCTGAAATTCCTGCATCCGGTCCTGCTTGGTGTTGCCGTCCTTCTCAGCCATGTGTCTCCCTCGTTGCGTGTGAGTCCTTCGCTGATGAGGTAACCGAGGGCCCAAGTCAGGTTCCATGGAAACAGATGAGCGTCGGTATCGGCCGTCACACCGCTGGCAATCGGCACGCGGAAAGATTGGTCGGGCAAAAAATTCCTGCTGTCAAGAATTGCCGGGCCGACTGACCGAAAAGTGTGAGAAAAGCACGCCTCCCCGGGGGTGGCCGGGCGTGACGAATAACACCTGAATGTTACAAGACTGGCACTGGTCTCACGGCCGTCACCAACAATGGAATGGTTCAGCTCGTATGTTGTTGCAATATTGCAACTTAGCTGAGTTTGCTTCGTCTGAATAATGGTGCAACATTGTGTGACGCTTGTGATTCCGGTCACACGCAAAGTAGGGCAGGGAGGTAAAGATTCTCGTTGTTCCGCGCGTGTAAGGACTGCGGTGCCGCATCCACAGCGCGAAGGTCCGACTCTTGCTCCTCCACCAGTCGCACAGTCGGTCAACGCGAACAACACCCGGTGTTCGTCCTCCACAACCAGGATATTTTTATCGTGCGGAAGCTCAGCTTCGTCGTGCTGGCCGGCTTTGTGCTGGCGAGCTGTCAAGATTCGCCCAGCGCCCCCGAGGGTTCCTCGCGTGCGAACAATTTCCCGACCCTTCAGACCAGTTCGTACGTGGTCGTTCTGAAGCCCGGCGCGAGTGCCGACGCTCCCTCGATGCGCAACATGATGGCTGCGGTGTCGACCGTTGACTTTACGTACACCGCTGCGATTAACGGGTATGCGGCACGTATGACGGCGGCCGCGGCGGCCTCACTGCAGAACAATCCCGACGTATTGCTGGTCGAGTTGGATGCGCCGGTCAGTATCAATGCGGGTGGCGTACAAAGCCCGGCAACCTGGGGACTGGATCGACTCGATCAGGCGTCGCTTCCGCTGAATGGTTCGTATGCCTACCCCAGCACTGGTTCCGGTGTGAGCGTGTATATCATCGATACCGGCATTCGCGCTTCGCACAGCGAGTTTGGCGGTCGGGCGGTGGCTGCATACTCTGCCATCGCGGGCGGCACCGCCGACTGCAATGGGCACGGCACACACGTGGCTGGCACCATTGGCGGTACAACATACGGCGTGGCGAAAGGGGTGAATCTGTACGGCGTGCGCGTGCTTGATTGCAACGGTAGTGGTATGACCTCCGGTGTGATTGCCGGGATCAATTGGGTGACAGCCAATGCGGTCCGACCCGCAGTGGCGAACATGAGCCTGGGCGGCGGAATTTCCGGTGCGCTCGATGCTGCCGTTCAGGCATCGATCACGTCTGGCATCACCTATGCCATCGCGGCGGGCAACAGCAACGCCAATGCGTGCAACGAATCGCCGGGCCGCACGCCGCAGGCCATCACGGTGGCGGCAACGGCCTCGAATGACGCGCGGGCCAGCTTCTCGAACTTTGGTTCCTGCGTCGACCTCTTCGCACCGGGCGTGGGCATCACCGCTTCGTGGAATACCAGCGACGCCGCGCTCGCCACAATCAGCGGAACGTCCATGGCGTCGCCACACGTGGCCGGTGTGGCGGCATTGTATCTGTCCTCGAATCCCACCAGCACGCCGGCGCAGGTGGCGGCCGGTCTGTTGGCCGCAGCGCGCACCGGAAAGGTTACGGACGTTCAGGGAACCGCGAACCTCTTGCTGGGAGTGACCGCTGCTGCTCCAGTCAACGTGGCGCCGGTTGCCAACTTCACGGTGTCCTGCACGGTGCTGGTCTGCACGATGAACGGTTCGTCATCAACCGATGACAACGGCATTACGTCCTACGCGTGGTCCATGCCAGGCGCGGTTGTCACGACGGCCGTTGGAGTCACCGCCACGGTGACCTACCCGACCGCCGGATCGAAAAACATCACGCTGACCGTGACCGATGCGGGTGGCCTCACCAATGCGAAGACCACGCAGGTCTCGGTGGTCGCGCCCAATCAGGCACCGTCTGCGGCCATTACTGCGCCCGCCGCCGGTTCCTCGGTTGTCCAGGGCACGTCGGTTGCATTTGCGGGCACTGGCACCGATCCAGAAGACGGCGCACTAACGGGCGCGTCGCTCACCTGGAGCAGCAGCATTAACGGTGCAATTGGTACGGGTGCGTCGTTGGCGATCAACACGCTGAGTGTCGGCGCGCACGTGATCACGCTGACGGCGCGCGATGCGCAGGGGCTGACGGGTACGTCTACGGTCGCGTTGACCGTGACAGCGCCTGTGCCCGTCAACCAGGCACCGGTGTCGCGATTTACGGTGGTGTGCGAAGACTTCACTTGCACCGTCGATGCAACGACGTCGAGTGACGACGCCGCCGTGGTCTCGTACACGTGGACCTGGGGCAATGGCAAGGGACGCACGATCACGTTCCCGTTGGCCAGTGCCAACTACTCGACCACCGGACAGTTCCTGATCACGTTGACGGTTGCTGACGCCAACGGCCTCAAGCACAGTTCATCGAAAACGGTGACCGTACCGGTATTGAATCAGGCGCCGGTCGTCTTCATATCGACACCAGCTGCCAACGCCAACTTCAATGCCGGCTCAGCCTTAACGTTCACCGGGAATGCCACCGATCCAGAGGATGGGGTGTTGTCGGGTGCCGCGCTGTCATGGAACAGCAATCTGAACGGCGCGCTCGGCAGTGGCGCTTCGGTTTCGACCTCCGCGCTGCAGGTGGGCACACATACGGTCACGTTAACGGCTACCGATTCAAAAGGCTTAAGCTCGGCAAGCTCGGTACAAGTGACTGTTGTGCAGCCACCACCACCACCACCACCACCATCGCCCATCCCCGTTGCGAGTTTTACCGTCTCGTGCGCCGTGCGCACCTGTTCGGTTAATGCCTCAGCGTCAACGGACGATGTCGGCGTTGTCTCGTACACATGGACATGGGGGAATGGCAAAGGCCGCACCGTGTTCATTCCGGCTGTGACGGTGACGTACGCGAACGCTGGCACATACACCATCACACTGATGGTGAAGGACGCGGCCGGCAACAGCCATACGGTTTCTCAAGTCGTAACGGTGAATTGATCGCGACGTTGCTGATTGCGACCCCACATGAAGAAGCCCCCCGCCACGATGTGTGGCGGGGGGCTTTCGCTCCCTTGGCGGTACTACCGCTGCAAAATTGAAGAGGCCTCGCCGGCAGTTTCGGCGAGGCCTCTTCAATCGTGAACGACTACCGCTTCTTCTCCGGCCTCGGGATTGGCGCCGGCAACTTGTCCGAAAACTTCCACGCCGGCGTGCCGTCGCGCGTCAGCGGCGTTTTCTCCAGCAGCCGCGCGCGAATCATCGTGATGGGCATCGGTCCGCCCTCATACAACGCGTCATGAAACTGACGGTCCGTCATCTTTTTGGTCGTGACCAGTTCGGAATACAACGAACGCAGTTGCAAACCACCCAGCATGTACGCGGCCTGATACAACGGGGAATAGCTGCCGTTGAATGACCGTCGCACTTCGGCTTCGGCGTTTGCGCGTTCGAACGCCACCGTGTCAACCAAAAATTGAATGGACTGCTCGGGCGTCATCTTGCCCAGGTGGAAATTGAGCGAAAAAATGATGCGCGCGCTTCGGTGCATGCGCCAGAACAGCGCACCCATGCGGTCTTCCGGAGTCACGTGAAAGTCGTGATCCCACAGGAACATCTCCCAATACAACGCCATGCCTTCGTTCCAGAATGGCGTGTTGAACACGCGACGATGCTGATTGTAGCGCGCCTGCATGAAGCCCTGCAGGTGATGTCCGGGATTGAGTTCGTGAAAAACCGTCGCGTGTGAGAAATGCGGATTGTTACCGCGCAAACTCATCAACTTGTCTTCGTCCGACATGTCATCGGTCGGATACGAAACCAGAATGGACTCTCCACCAAGGAAGAACGGGCTGGCCTTCTGCCGTTCGGGACTTAGCATGTCCATGCGCCAGTCTTCGCGTGCAAGCGGCGGAATGGTCACCCAATCGTGTTTATCGAAAAACGCTTCGGCCTGGCGGGCGAGATCGCGAATGAGTGCTGGTTGCTTGCCCGGCTCGACAAACGTGTTCTTCACTTTTTCCATCGCGGCTTTCCAATCATCACCCAAGCCCATTTCGCGCGCCGCCTTTTTGGCTTCACTCAGGCTGAAGGCGTATTCCTTTTCGGCAATCGCGATGAGTTCCTGTGGCGTGTAGGGAATCATCTCATGGGCGAGATCGGCCTTGAGTCCGTCTTCACCAATCGGGTCGCCGATGATAGGGCCGTCATTGCTTGCGCCACCGCCACCACCACCGCCCGCACCGCCTCGACCGCCCCCTGGGCCACTCGCGGCAGCCACGTTGGTTGCAGCCGGCAAGCCCACCACGCGTTCACGCAGCGTACGCGTGTATCGATTGAGCGCGGAATCAAGCTTGCCGTACGGCGCTTTCATCCACCACGAGAACATGGGATCGTAGCCATCGTAGTACCGATACCAGCTGGTGACGGTGCTGCGCAGTTGCGCGAGATCGTCCGCAGCGCGATTGGCCACGGTGCGCGAAACGCGGGGAGCCGGCACACGAACTGGTTGCGGTTGCGCGGCATCGGCGTTGGGCGCCACCGCTGCATTCGCACCACCCGCACCACCCGCAACGCCACGTCCGCCAGCCGGCGCCTCAAACAGCATGCGAACGCTGTCCACCTGTTTGGCGAGCTGCGACAGAATGCGCGCGGTCGCACTTGGATCGAGTGGCTTGAGCTCGCGTCGCGTGTCGTGCAAGCCGAGCAGTTGGTCGGCGAAGGGCATCAACGGCAATTGTTCGGCGCGCTGTTTGTCCGCTCGATCGAGCAACGCGAGCTGATAGACGAGATGATTCTCAAGCAGCCCGTAGTCAGCCTTTCCTTCGATGTTGAGTTTGTTGAAATCCAACTCCTTCAAACGCGCGCGCCAGCTGTTGTAGTGTTCGCGCATGCGGTTCCGTTGCATGGGCGAATCGTTGGCGTCGTAACGCCGGCTCAGGGACGACTGGTCCGCGGAAAAACGCTCGACGATTTCCTTGAGGTCGCTGCTGTTCCGCGCAACCAGTGCACCGAGTACCGGCACGCTGGCCATGGCGTCCTTCGAGACGTCGGACGCGGGGCGTTGTTGGGCGGGAGCCAGCCCCGGGGCCAGGGCGAGGGTGCCCAGCAGGCCGGCGCAAGCCAGCGCGCGTGAGCGAAAGTACGGAGGATTCACGGCGGTCTCAGGAGGGAAAGCGGGTGCAGCCCGATTGCGGAGCATCAAGGGGTACGCTCGGCGGCAATTGTATGATGTGTGGGGGCAGGCGTCCAGATAAGTGCGGTTGTGATGCTGGGGTCAGGCCCGGCGACGGGCCCTGGGTCACGGGCCTTGAGTCAGAGCCTGCCAAGGCCCAAGGGTCAGAGCCAAGGCCCAATTCCCAAGGGTTAGAGCCAAGGCCCAAGGCCCTTGGGGTCAGAGCCAAGGCCCAAGGCCCAGTCAGAGCCAAGGCCCAGCGGGTCAGTGCCCACGCCCTAGGGTCAAAGCCTGCACAGGCCCTGGAGTCAGAGCCTGCAGAGAATTTCAAGTATTAGTGCCGTTAGTCACCAATGCGCAGTTGACGCGCTGCGCTGCCAATGTAAACGTTTACATCACCGCTGAGTTGAATGCTGCCGGACCTCGCCGAAGCTCTCGCCTGTATTGCCCACCCTCCCCCCGGTACACGTGAGCCGACTGCTCTCCGTCACCATCCGCGACGTTGCTCGGGAAGCTGGTGTGTCCCTCGCCACGGTTTCACGGGCGCTGAACGACGCTGCCGAGGTTACGGTCGATACAAGGCAGCGAGTGCGGGAAGCCGCCGATCGGTTGGGGTATGTGCCCCACAGCGGCGCCCGGAGCCTCATCACCCGGCGCACCGGCACGCTCGGCGTGCTGCTGCCCGACCTGTACGGGGAGTTCTTCTCCGAGCTCATCCGTGGCATCGATCAAACGGCACAAAAACACGGCTACCACATGGTGCTGGCCAGTTCGCACAGCGATGCGCGCGAAATCGCCGCTGCAGTGAGCAGCATGCGCGGGCGCGTGGATGGTTTTGTCGTGATGTCTCCAGATGTTGCCGCGCTTTCCGCCCTTGGCGACCTCGCCCGCACATTTCCGGCCGTTGTGCTTGGCGCGGGGCCCGAAAATGGAGCGTTTGCGACCATATCGGTCGCCAACTATGAGGGCGCGGTGGAGATGACGCAGCATCTGCTTTCCCTGGGCTACAAACGCATCGCCTTCATTTGCGGGCCGGGTGGCAATGTCGACGCGGCTGATCGACTGCGAGGCGTGTGTGCGGCGACCAAGGATGTGGTCGGCATACACGTTGACGAATATCCCGGCGACTTTCGTCAGGAGACCGGCTACAGCACCACCAGAATGTTGATCGAGAGTCCCGACCGTCCCGACGTCATTTTCTGTGCGAATGATGCCATGGCGATAGGCGCCATTGGTGCACTACACGAAGCCGGATTGCGCGTCCCGGCGGATTTCGCCGTCGTCGGCTTCGACGACATCCCCATGGCGCGATTTCTCACGCCACCACTCACCACCGTTCGCGTTCCTATTGCCGAGTTGGGCGCGAGCGCGACGGCCATTTTGATCGACACACTGAGCAGCGGTGAACCACTGCCCGAGCGCAGTGTGGTAATGCCCACTTCACTCGTTGTACGCGCCTCGTGCGGCGCACTTCGTCGTAAACTAACCAGGAGCACCGATCCATGATTTCCTTTGTGTGGAATTTCCGATTGCGACAGCTTGCGATGCGTGCGATGACGCGCCTCGTGCTGGGCACCCTGCTGATCACGCCGCTGCTGCTTCCCGAAACAGGAAACGCGCAGGCCACGACTGGGTCGGTGCGCGGTTTTGTGACCATGTCGGCCACCGAGCCCGCCGTTGGTGCTACAGTGACGGCGCGCAACGTCGCCTCCGGGCTGACGCGAACATCGCAGGCCAACGACCGCGGCTATTATATCCTGCTTGGATTGGTGGCCGGTGAATACGAAATATCCGTACGACGCATTGGTGCTGTTGCAGCGACGCGCTTTCAGACCGTGCAGATTGGCCAGTCGTTGACGTTGGATATCTCGTTGGCGGTCGCCGCCACCACCCTGGCGCAAGTGCAAGTCACCGCGGCCGCTGCCGCCGAAACACGCACGTCCGAGGTTGCGACGAACGTGAGTGCGGCGCAAATCGAGAAACTGCCAACGTCCGACCGCAACTTCCTGACGTTTGCGCAGCTCGCGCCAGGCGTGCGCATTACCGGCAGCGGGAATGAAGCCACCACCAAGTCCTTTTCCGCTGGCGCACAGCCTGCGCAGAACGTCAACATCTTTATAGACGGCGCGAGTTTGAAGAGTGATGTGTTGCCGTCAGGACTATCCGGTCAGGATGCCAGCCGCGGCAATCCGTTCCCGCAGAATGCCGTGCAGGAATTCCGCGTCATTACGCAGAACTACAAGGCCGAATATCAGAAAGCGACCAGCGCCATCATCACGGCGACCACCAAGTCTGGTTCGAACAAGTGGGAAGGCAACTTCTTCGGATACGGACAAGGCACCAATTTCACCGCGCTGGATACGTTTGCACTGAATCAGAAAGGGGCGCCCAATTCGAACTTCAAGCGACCAACGCTCTCGCGGTACATGGCCGGGGGTAGCATTGGCGGGCCGCTGGTCACGGACAAATTGTTCCTGTTCGCGTCGTACGAAACGAACATTCAGGATCGCTCGAACACCGTCAACTTTGGCACGCTGCCCGCAACGCTGCCCGACTCCGTCAAGGCGCAGTTCAATGCCCGGGCCGGCACCTTTACGTCGCCGTTTCGCTCGAATCTGGCATTCGGCAAACTGACCTGGCTGCAGGGTGAAAAGACGTCTTACGAAGCCTCATACTCGCTGCGCCATGAGACGGACATTCGCAATTTCGGGGGCGGCACGAGCTTCGAAAGCGCCGAGAACGTTCGGAACGATGTCAACAACATCGTGGTCAAACGAACCTACGCCTCGGGCAATAGCCTGCACGAAACGTTGTTGAATTTCTCACGGGCTACGTGGAATCCGTCGCCGGAAACCGACGCGAGTGTCGGGCGGAATTACTTTGGCGCCGGACGCATTGGTGGTCGCGACACCTATCAGAAGTTCGTGCAGGACCGGTTCTCCCTGCGCCACGACTTTACGTACACGGGATTCAACGCTGGTGGAGAGCACATCATCAAAGTGGGCGGGAACGCCGACGCGCTGAAGTACTCAGCCACGAAGTTTTTCAATGGCAACCCGGTGTACAACTTCCGTCAGGAAGACGGCTACGCGTTCCCGTTCGAAGCGTTCTATGGCAAGGGCGATCCCACGATCAGTCGTCCGAACCAGCAGGTTGGCGTGTACGTGCAGGACGACTACTCGCCAGTACCGCGTTTCACGATCAACGCCGGTATTCGTTGGGACTATGAGAGCAATCAGTTCGACAACGACTACGTCACGCCGGCGAAACTGGTCGCCGAAGCTGCGCCGTTCAACGTACCGTCCAGCTATTTCTCCACCGGTAAGGAACGCAAGGCATTCCTGGGCGCCTTCCAACCGCGACTCGGGCTGTCGTTCGCCGTCGATCAGGCGCAGCGCACCACGTTGTTCGCAGGTGCAGGCCTGTTCTACGATCGCAACAACTTCAACAACGGACTGGACGAACGCTTCCGTTTGCAGTTTGCGACGGGGCAGTTTCGCTTCTCGAGCAACGGATTGCCGCGTGACGGGCAGCCCACGGTCCTCTGGCAACCGAAATTCCTGACCAAGGCCGGTCTGGATGAGTTGCTGGCCCAGGGAACCACTGGAAAGCCGGAAGGTTTTCTCATCAACAACGACACACGACCGCCCAGTGCGGTGCATTACAACGCCGGCATCCGCCAGTTGCTGGGCACCTGGCAGTTCTCGCTGACCTACATGGGCGCGCAAAGCAAAAACGGATTCTCGTACATCTTTGGCAGCCGCAATGCGCAGGGCGAATGTTGTGCCAGTCTGCCGTCATTCGGCGCGCTGCTGCTGTCCAGCAACGGTCCCAAGACGTGGTACAGTGCGGCGGCTATTCAGGCCAACCGCCCGTATCAGTTCAACGGCCGCGACAAGTGGAATTGGGGCGTCGGCCTGACGTACACGGTTCAGCAAGCTGAACGGATTGGCGGCGACTTGTTCTCGCTCGACTACAAAACCGTCGAAGATTATCCACGCACTCCATCCGCCAACGACGTCCCAGTCACGGTGGTCGGAAACTGGATTCTCGATTTGCCGATCCTCGGTGGCATTCAGTGGTCCGGATTGATGAACATCAGTTCCGGTGCCCGTTTTGACATCAACGATCACTCGGCTGGTGACGGAATCAACCAGCGCAAATTGCGATTGGGCGCCGGCCTGACGCCGCCGCAATCGTTCCTCGGCATCAACGCGTTCGGTTTCCGCAACATTGACATGCGCCTGCGCAAGGACATTCCGGTTGGTACGGGCCGAGTGGGCATCGTTGGAGACTTGTACAACGTGTTCAACTTCCAGAACCTTGGCTGTTTCAACGGGTTTATTTCGTCCAACCCCAATGATCGCGCGGGATACGGCAAAGCCGGTTGTACCGTATCGGACTCCCGACGCACTCAAATTGGCCTCACCTATGACTTCCGTTAGCCAACGCACCACGTCACGCCAACGAATGCGAGCGCTCGCATTCGTTGGCACAACCCTCCGCAGTGCAACGGGCGTTATGCTCGTTGCACTTTCGGCGTTTTGGATGGGATGCAGTCGCAATCCCATCACGGCGCCGCAGCCCGCGTTCAGCCCATCAGTGCGTCAGGCCGCGCTGATCGACACCGTCGAGCAACGCACGTTTCAATGGTTCTGGGATACCACCGACCCGAATACCGGACTGACACCCGATCGCTGGCCGCGCAAGGATTTCTCGTCCGTGGCGGCCATTGGTTTTGCACTGACCGCGTATCCAATTGGAGCGGAGCGTGGCTGGGTTTCGCGAAGCGCGGCGGCGACGCGCACGCTGGCAACACTCCGATATCTGTATCAGTTGCCGCAGGGCCCCGAAGCAACCGGGAAGGCCGGCTACAAAGGGTTCTATTACCATTTCCTCGACTTCAGCGAGGGACGCCGGTTCAGAACCGTTGAACTTTCTACCATTGACACCGGACTCCTGTTGGCGGGCGCACTGTTCTGCCAATCCTTCTTCACGACGACCGACGGCACCGAAGCCGCCATTCGCGCGTATGCCGACTCGCTCTATCGCCGGGTCGAATGGCCATGGGCCGTCGCGCGCTCGCCGGCATTGTCGCACGGCTGGCATCCGGAGACCGGCTTCATTCTTTCCGACTGGAAGGGATATAACGAAGCGATGATTGCGATTGTGTTGGGGTTGGGTTCCCCGACGCATCCGCTCAGCGCGGATGCCTGGAAAGCCTGGACCAGCACGTACCAGTGGCACACGTTTCAGGGTCAGCCGCATCTCGATTTTGCGCCACTCTTCGGCCATCAGTATTCGCACGTGTGGATTGATTTCCGCGGCATCAAGGATGAGTACATGCGCGGGCGTGGCATTGACTATTTCGAGAACTCGCGGCGCGCCACGCTGTCGCAGCGTTCGTATGCGATTGCGAATCCTATGGGATGGCGTGGGTATGGGGTCGACGTGTGGGGGCTTACAGCCTCGGACGGTCCATTTGACGGCTCGCTGTTGATTGACGGCCGGTTGCGAGAATTTCACAGCTATTGGGCGCGTGGCGTGTCGTCCACAGAACAGCGTGATGATGGCACCATTGCGCCAACGGCCGCCGTCGCATCCATCGCGTTCGCGCCATCCATTGCGATTCCGGCCACCGTTGCCATGCGTGAGCAATACAGTGCGATTGTGTGGGGGCAGTACGGTTTCCTTGACGCGTTCAACCCGACGTTGCGCGATGCCAGTGTGCGTCTGCAACATGGGAAAGTCGATCCCGCACTGGGTTGGGGCGATACCGACTACCTCGGCATCGACCAGGGACCCATTGTCGCGATGATTGAAAACTGGCGCAGCGAGATGATCTGGAAGGTTATGCGCACCAATCCACATGTCATCAAGGGATTACGCCGTGCGGGATTTTCGGGCGGTTGGCTCGACTCGGCACCAGCCACCCCATGAACTTCGCTCGCCGCTGCGTGCTGAGTTGTGCTGCCGTCGTGTTTGGCGCAGCCTGCGGCGCGCGTGAGAACCCCAACGAAATTCGCTTTTGGGCTCTGGGGCGGGAAGGCGAAGTCGTGCGGGAAATGGTGCGCGACTTCGAGAAGGAGCATCCCGGTATTACCGTGCGCGTGCAGCAAATTCCCTGGAGTGCGGCGCACGAAAAGCTGCTGACCGCGCATGTTGGCGATGTGACGCCCGACGTGGCCCAGATTGGCAATACATGGGTGCCTGAATTCGTGGCACTGCATGCGCTCGAGCCGTTAACCGCGCACATTGCGGCGTCAGCGGTGGTGAAAGCCAGCGGGTACTTCCCGGGCATTTGGGATACCAACGTGCTGTCGGACACCGTGTGGGGCATTCCGTGGTATGTCGACACGCGGTTGCTGTTCTACCGGAAAGACCTGTTGCAACAGGCTGGATGGAAGTCGCCGCCTACTACCTGGGCCGCGTGGCGTACCGCGATGGAGAGCGTGCGACGCACCGCAGTGCGTGGGGCCGACGGGGAACAGTGGGGCGCGTTTCTCCCAACGAACGAATGGAACGTGCCCATCATTCTGGGCCTGCAAAGCGGATCGCCGTTGTTGCGCGACGGCGACGGGCGAGGCGCGTTTAAAGATCCGGAGTTCCGCAAAGCGTTCGAATTTTTCGTCGGATTGTATCGCGACGGACTCGCGCCGAAATTCGGCAGCAACGATGTGGCAAACCTGTATCAGGAGTTTGCGAAGGGTCGATTTGCGTTCTACGTGTCCGGCCCGTGGCAGATTGGTGAATTCAAGCGGCGCCTTCCGCCGGAATTACAGGATGCCTGGAGTACAGCACCCATGCCTGGACCAAAGGCCGGTGTGCCCGGCGTCTCCCTTGCCGGAGGCGCGAGTCTTGTGGTGTTCAAAAAGTCCAAACAAAAGACCGCGGCGTGGCAATTGGTTGAGTTTTTGTCGCGCCCGGAGCAGCAAGTGCGTTTTTATGAACTGACGGGAGATTTGCCAGCGCGAACAGAGGCATGGCGCTCGTCTCGATTGGCCAATGACACGTTGTCGCAGGCTTTCTACACACAGTTGCTGCACGTGTTGCCCACGCCCAAGGTGCCCGAGTGGGAACTCATTGCGCAACGCGTGATCGATCACGCAGAAACGGTGGTGCGCGGCAACACCAGCATTGAGGACGCCCTTCGGGCCCTGGATAAGGACGTCGACAACATTCTGGAAAAACGACGGTGGTTGCAGTCGCGCGTGGCAAAACAATGACGCCCCCCATGCGCACTACGCGCGAAATCGCCACCCGGTATTCCGCGCTGCACGACGAGGCGCAACTGGGACGTGCCCAGACACGCGCCGCCTGGGCCTTCCTGTTTCCGGCCATTGCGCTGATCTCGGTGTTCTTCGCACTACCGGTGATCGCTGCGTTCCTGTTGGGTTTCACCGATTTTGATATCTACGCGCTGGCCGACACGGAAACGGTGCGTCTGACGGGCCTTCGGAACTACGAGACCATTCTCACCAGTCCGCTGTTCTGGCAGGCGTTTCGGAACACGTGTCTGTTTGCGTTTGTCGGTGGACCGTTGTCGGTGCTGGTCTCGTTGGCGGCGGCGCTGCTGGTGAATGCGCGAGCCACACGCTTCAAGCCGTTTTTTCGTTCGGTGTTGTTCATGCCTTTCGTGACGACACTCGTGGCGGTGTCCATCGTGTGGCGGTACCTGTATCACCCGCAATACGGTTTGTTGAATTGGGTGCTGGGCTCTGTTGGACTCGGTCCGGTTGATTGGCTGGGCAGTCCGACATGGGCCATGCCCGCAATCATTCTGGTCGCGGTGTGGAAAGGCTTCGGTTACAACATGCTCGTGCTCATTGCAGGCTTGCAGAGTATTCCCGAAGACTTGTACGAAGCGGCGCGCCTTGATGGAGCGGGTGCCTGGCAACAGTTTCGCCACATCACGCTGCCCATGCTGCGCCCTACCATGTTGTTTGTGGGCATCATCACCATGGTGGGATTCTTTCAGTTGTTCGCCGAACCGTATGTCATGACACAGGGTGGACCGTTGCGATCGACCACCAGCATTGTCCTGCTCATGTTCGAAGAAGGATTCCGGTGGTGGCGCATGGGGTATGCCGCGGCCGTGGCCGTCGCGCTGTTTGTGATCATCCTGCTGGTGACATTGGTGCAACGCCGCGTGCAACGGGAAGCGGTTTGATGGAGCACCCATCATGAAGCGATTTGGCTCGGTCCTGCTGCACGTGGCGCTGGTCTGCGCCGCCATTTTTGCGCTCGCGCCCATGTTGTGGATGCTCTCGGCCTCGTTCATGCCGACGGGCGCGGCCAATGTGTATCCACCACCGCTCATTCCGAAGAACCCGACGCTCGAACACTACCGCACGCTGTTCGGGCAGCTCGCCATTGGTCGGTACATGTTCAACAGTGCGGTCATCGCGACGTCGGCGACGTTGCTGTCGCTGCTGGTGAATTCGCTGGCGGGCTACGCCATAGCCAAGCTGCGCTTTCGCGGACGGGACAGCGTGCACAAAATCATGGGGGCTGCCCTGTTGATTCCCGTGCAGGTCACCATGCTGCCGCTGTTTCTGCTGCTCAAGCAGTTCGGTCTGGTCAACAGTTATTGGGGCGCCATCATTCCGTCCATCGCCACCATCTTTGGCATTTTCCTTATTCGGCAGTATGCGCTGGGCATTCCGGACGATTTGCTGGATGCGGCCCGAATGGACGGGGCCAGTGAATTCCGCATCTACTGGAGTGTGGTGCTGCCGGTCATTCGTCCCATCCTTGCGACATTGGCCATCTGGACGTTCCTGGCGTCATGGAACGACTTCCTGTGGCCGTTGGTCGTGCTGACGGACGACGCGCGCTACACGCTGCCGGTGGCGCTCGCGAGTTTGTCGGGTGAACACGTACAAGATACGGAATTAATGATGGCCGGTGCCGTGGTCACCGTATTTCCCGTGGTGGTTGTGTTCCTCATGCTGCAGCGGGCGTACGTGCAGGGTGTCATGGTCGGGAGCGTTAAGGGATGAAGCGACACTTTGTGTGGTTCGCCAGTTGTGTTGCGACGGCGCTATTGACGCAACAGCCCACCGTTCCCCAACCGCGTGTGCTCGACACATTCGAAACACGTGAGGGGTGGGGCACATTCCCGTCCGATGGCGTCAAGATGTCCCTCATCCTGAGTGGCGGCGTTAGTGGCCGTGGGTTGAGTTTGGGTTACGACTTTGACGGAAAGGCGGGGTACGCGATTGCGCGCAAGGCGTTTCCCATTGGCACGCCCTCCGGCAACTGGTCATTCAGCTTCAAGGCGCGCGGTAACATGCGCCCCAATACGCTCGAGTTCAAACTGGTGGACGAGAGCGGCGAAAACGTGTGGTGGTACACAATCCAGGAGTTCCAGCCAACCGGGACGTTTGAAACGGTTGCGATCCGACAGCGGCAGGTGCGCTTTGCGTGGGGGCCAATTGGTGGTGGGCCGCCGCGAGATATCGCCACGATTGAAATTGTGGTGACCGCGGGCTCGGGTGGAAACGGTACCCTTACCATTGATGATCTGGTGTTCACGGCGTTACCGGTGGATGTGCCAGTGACGCGCATCGCCAATGCCATCGCCACGCAAACGGCCGAGGGGTCCGAACCGGCGTATGCCATTGACTCCGATTCGGTCACCGTGTGGAGTGCAACCGCACCATCGGGCAACGACGCACCCGCCATCGTCGCATCCCCTCGGGCACTGACCACGCAACCCATGCTCACCCTCGACCTGGGGGGCATTCGCACCTACGGCGGGATGGTGGTGCACTGGGCGCCCAATCAGCACGCGCGGTATGTCGTGGTCGATTCCTCCAATGATGGCACGACGTGGAATGAAGCGGGCCGCCTGATTAACGTGCGCGGCGGACGCAGCTACTTGCCCATCGCCGATGGCAGTTCGCGGTTTCTGCGACTGCGACTGAGCGGCGGCGCTCCGGCCTCGCAACGGTACGCCATTCGCAGCGTGTCCGTGCGGCCGCTTGCATTCGCCGCCACCCCAACCGCGCTCATGGCCAGCCTCGCGAAAGACGCACCGCGCCGTGAGTTTCCGCGCGCCTTGCACGATGAGCAAGTGTACTGGTCGGTCATTGGGGTAAGCGGCGGACAGAGTGAAGCGCTGCTGTCCGAAGATGGGCAACTTGAACTGTCCAAACGTGGTCCTTCGCTCGAACCATTTCTGCGTATTGGTGGCAAACTACTGTCGTGGGCCGACGTGACGCCTACGCAATCGTTGATGGATGACGTGCGGCCCATTCCGTCCGTCACCTGGCGGGCGGACAGCACCACATTGATTGTCACGGCGTTCGCGGCGGGTACGGTGGCCAACTCCAGCACGTACGCGCGATATCGTATCATCAATCACGCGCGCTCGCGCCTTCGCGGAAACTTCTGGCTCGCGCTGCGTCCGTTGCAGGTCAATCCGTCATGGCAATTCCTGAATACACCGGGCGGTGCGGCGCGTGTCGATTCGCTGTCGTGGAACGGTTCGGTGCTGCGCGCGAATGCGGCGCTGCGCATTACGCCGCTGACGCAACCGGTGCGCGTGGGCGTTGCGACCTTCGACGGCGGTGAGGCGGCCAGCTGGATTCGCGACACCCAGCTTCCGCCCGCGACACGCGTTGTAGACCATCGCTCTCTGGCGTCAGCCGTGATGTCGTGGGCGTACGACATCGCGCCAGGTGATTCCACCGATATTGTGGTGGCCTCCGTGCTTGATGGTCGGGGTGACCCGCTGCGTGTTCCAGCCGGAACACCATCACTCGTACGCACCGCTGCGGCAGCCCGTGTGCGTCAGGTCGCGCGAACCTGGGCGCGTGATCAGGACGCAGTGACCATCCATTTGCCAACGACTGCACCGCCGCTTGTCGCGGCGATCAAGGCGAATCTGGCGTGGATTCTCATCAACCGTGACGGCGCCGGCATTCAACCTGGTTCACGCAGCTACGAACGCTCGTGGATTCGCGACGGATCGTTGACGGCCGAAGCGCTGTTGCGACTTGGACGGTCGGCCGAAGCAAAGCAGTTCGCCGAGTGGTATGCCCCGTACCAGTACCCGTCCGGGAAGGTGCCCTGCTGCGTGGACGCTCGCGGTGCCGATCCGGTGGACGAGCACGACAGTCACGGGCAGCTCATTCACCTGATTCATGAAGTGTGGCGCTACACGGGCGATCGGGAATTCGCGCGCACGATGTGGCCGCATGTGGTGCGTTCGGTGCAGTTTATGGATTCGCTGCGATCAACCCACCTGACGAAGGCGTATGAGGACGATACGCTGCGCATGCGGGCACTCAGGGCAGGGGACAAGGACTCGCTCAGTATGTATCGGGGCTTGCTGCCCGCGTCGATCAGTCACGAGGGATATTCTGCAAAACCGATGCATTCCATCTGGGACGATGGATTTGCGTTGTTGGGTTATCGTGAAGCCGTTGACCTGGCGGCGTTTCTCGGTGAACGCGAAGCAGCGGTCCGGTTCGGGAAGTCCCTTGCGGAATTCGACAATCACTTTCACCACGCGCTCTACACCGCGATGGAGCGCAACCAGATTGCGTACATTCCGGGCAGCATCGAACTGGCGGATTTTGATGCGACGAGTACGACCACGCTGCTCTCGCCGGGTGACGGATTCGGCATGCCCGCCGACGCGCTGCGTGCCACTTTCGCGCGCTATTATGCGTCGAGCAAGAATCGCCTGCGCCCGGACTCACTCTGGGAGAACTATACGCCGTACGAATGGCGCACGGTAGGCGCGATGCTCCGCATCGGTATGCGCCAGGAAGCGATCGACATGATGGACCAGTTCATGAGCCATCGGCGTCCCGCAAACTGGCACCAATGGGCAGAGGTGGTGTGGCGAGAACCCCGCAATCCGAAATTTATTGGCGACATGCCGCATACCTGGGTGGGCAGCGATTTCATTCGCTCGGCCCTCGACCTGTTCGCCTATCGAGAGCCGTGCACCTTGCCACGCGTGCCAGCCGCTGTAGCGGGTCGGTCGTACGCACCGAGGCCCTGTACCATCATAATCGCCAAGGCCATTCCCGCGTCGTGGCTGGAAGGCGGCGACAGCATTGTGGTTCACGGTCTACGAACAGGCGGCGTGACGGTCGGCTATACCATGAAGAAGGTTGGCGAAACATACGTCGTTGCGTTTGACGATTCACTTCGCCCATCAGACATGCTGGTGTTCCCGCCAATCGGTGTCGGAAACGCGCGCACGGAGGTGGATGGCAAGGGGGTGCCCAATCACGTGATTGGACAACCCGTCTGGGTGCCCGGCACCACGCGTCGCGTCGTGTTTATCCTTCAATGAGCGAACCCGCCGTCGGCACCGGGTCGGCGAGTACACCGCCATGACTGCGAATGACGCGCGAATAAAAATGTGCGCTGGCCTTGGGCGTGCGCTGCAGGGTTTCGTAGTCGATGTGCACAATACCGAACCGCTTGCTATACCCCAGGCTCCACTCGTAGTTGTCCAGCAGCGACCACGCGAAGTAGCCGCGCAAATCAACGCCACCGGAAATCGCAGCATGCACCGCCCTCAGGTGATCGTGGAAATACCGCACGCGCAGTGGATCTTCCACGCGACCGTCCTGTGCGCGCGGCGCATCGTAGAAGGCCGCCCCGTTTTCCGTGATGTACAACGGCCGCTCGCCGTACCGCTCCTGCACCCACAACAACAACTTGCGCAACGAATCGGGATGGACTTCCCAGCCGGTTTCGGTGTACGTGTGCATGGGCTGCTTCACGGTCGACGCGCGAACAGGCCAGGCAGTGGCATCATGCTGCGTGACAGCACGCGTGTAGTAATTGATGCCGAGGAAGTCGAGGGGTTGTCCGATAAGTGGCAGCGCATCGTTCGCCAGTTGTTCAGGCCATGCCTGGCCGAATATACCGCGCAACTCTTCCGGCCATCGGCCCAGGAACACGGGGTCGAGAAATTGCCGGTTCATATACGCGTCAGCGCGCCGCGTTGCCTCAATATCGGCGGGACTGTCGGTCGCGGCATCCTTGGGCTCAAGATTGACGACGAGTCCGATTTTCCCCGGATAGGCACCGCTGCGAAACACCTTGACCGCGGCACCATGTGCGCGCAGCAGGTTTACGGCCGCCAACGGCGCCTCGAACAGATTGCGATGCCCAGGGGCAAGCGCTCCGTGCAGATACCCGCCATCGGTCACGACCCACGGCTCATTCAGCGTTGCCCACATAGGCACGCGGTCGCCGTACGCATCAAACACCACGCGCGCATACTCCGCAAACCACTCGGCACTATCGGGGTTGAGCCAGCCACCACGATTGTCCAGTGTTTCCGGCAAATCCCAGTGGAACAGCGTCGCGTTCGGAGTAATGCCGTGCGCCAGCAGTGCGTCAATGAGCCGGTCATAAAACGCGAGACCGCCCGCGTTTGTCGGGCCGGTTCCGCCTGGCAAAATGCGGCTCCACGCGATACTGAATCGGTACGCATTCAGCCCGATTCTTTTCATCAAGGCGACATCGTCTGCCCACCGGCGGTAGTGATCACACGCGACCACGCCGGAATCACCGTTCAGTGTGCGCCCAAGCGAGTTCGAGAAGCGATGCCAGATACTGTGGCCCGCTCCATCGGCGTCCGGACACCCTTCAATTTGGTACGCCGAAGTGGCGGCGCCCCACAAAAAGCCTTCGGGAAAGCGGAAGGAATCACGCATGGCAATCAGGTGCTGAGATGGCTGACGTACAGCTGAACGGTTTGCGCAAAATATACGGTGGCGCGCGCGGTGCGCATGTTGCCGTCCACAATATTGACCTTCACGTGGCCGACGGTGAGTTCGTCGTGCTGGTGGGTCCGTCAGGGTGTGGCAAAAGCACCATCCTGCGCATGATTGCGGGGCTCGAAGCCATCTCCGAGGGCGAGCTGTCCATCGGAGGCCTTCGCGTCAATGATGTGCCGCCGGGAGAACGCGATATCGCGATGGTCTTCCAGACCTACGCGTTGTATCCACACATGACCGTGTACGACAACCTGGCGTTTGCACTCAGGCTGCGTGGCTTACCACCCGCCGAGGTGCAGTCACGGGTGCAGGCGGCGGCCGCCGCCATGCATATCGAGGCGCTGTTGCCGCGCCGCCCAAAGGCGCTGTCTGGCGGCGAACGACAACGCGTCGCATTAGGCCGCGCGCTCGTGCGTGAACCGAAAGTGTTTTTGTTCGATGAACCACTCTCCAACCTCGATGCCCGATTACGCGTGCAGATGCGCCGCGAAATTGCGCGGCTGCATCGCGAGCTTCGTGCAACAATGATTTACGTGACCCATGACCAGGTCGAAGCCATGACGTTGGGCGACCGCATCGTGGTGCTGCGCGATGGTCGGGTGCAGCAGGTCGATGTGCCGTCGGTCTTGTATAACACGCCGCAAAACGTTTTCGTCGCGGGGTTTATTGGCAGTCCGGCCATGAACATCATTACTGGCGAAATTGTAGCGGTAGCCGATGGACTCGTTTTCAGGCGGGGGGCAGACGTCACCATTCCCGTGCCGGCGTCCTGGCGCGCATTGCTTACGCCACGCGTGGGGCAGCCCGTGGTGTTGGGTATTCGGCCAGAGCATCTCGAACTTGCGCCGGCGGCGCAATCGCCAGGAAACGGCAGGGCACATCTGGCCATTCGTGTCGACCTCGTCGAACACCTGGGCAACGAGGCCATTCTACACGGCAGCGACGAAGGTCTTGAAATAACGGCTCGCCTTGGCCCAACGGCGTTACCCGAAGCCGGCACACGAGCCGCATTTGTTGCGACGACGGAACATCTACATTTTTTTGACGCCGCCACACAAGCGCGTGTACAATGATCGACGATGCTCCGGAGCTATCATGGTCAATCGCACACGACCGCTTCCGGTCGAGGCACTGCCTACGCGCGTGTTGGCAAATGGACTGCTGTTGGTGCTCAGTCTGGTCCCCGCGTGCAAGACAACTCATGACATAGTGGTGGAGAGGCTCGCGGTAACCCCAACCCACTCAAGCGACCGTGCCGTCAAATCCTATGCAACGGCGCGCATTTCCGAATTCGGAATGGGGAAATTCCGCGCGGGCATCCGGGCTGCGGATGAAGAGGTGGACGGTTGTTCGTGACGCGCTGTCGGTTGTGTGCTGCCCATCACAATTGAATCACACGCACAAACAGGAACATTCATGCAGCCGGGGGTACGCGCTCACCATCGCAGTGGCGCGAGTCTCGATTCGTGAAACGCGATACGTGAAACGCGAAACGCGTTCTCACTCACCGACTTCTCCGGAGAGCACTCTGCATGAAAGGACTTGGACTGGTACTGATCGCGTTGGGTGTACTCGGCCTGGCCTATGGCGGCTTCACGTATACCAAAAGCACGGAAAAGGCGAGCATCGGGCCCATTGAAATTTCCGTCGCGGACAAGGAGCGGGTGAACGTCCCCATGTGGGCAGGCATTGCCGCCATCGTGGTGGGGGCCGGGGTGTTGGTCATGGGTGGCCGGAAGCTCTGACGGCGGCGATGGTCAACTTGCACTGAGTGCCGCTCGAATCTCCGAAAATTTTGACGAACGGCGCGCAATGCGCCAAAATACGATGTTCTGGCCTCAGTGATGTTCCTGAGACCGCGGCACCTTTCGTCGGCACGGAGAGCGACCATGTACGGAAAACACGCCCTAGTCGGAAGCGTTGGGTTGGTAGCGCTCCTTGCAGCTTCGGCATCAGCGCAGGGCGTTGGGGGCGGCCGCGGCGCGGCGGCCGACAGCACGCCCGATCCCATTCGGACGATGGTCGGGCAGCTTGACCTTGAGAAATACAAGGCGACCATCAAAGGATTGACGCAGTTTGGCGATCGCCGTCAGGGTACCAAGCGCAATCGCGACGCGGTGGATTGGATTGAGGCACAGCTCAAGAGCTACGGCTGCCCGACCGAGCGACTCAAGTACCTCTACCCGCCGGTGCTGCCGCCCGGATTTGCGGCGGCGGGCGCGACGGGTGCGGGCGGAGCACCTCCGGCTGGTGCGGCTGGTATGGGTGGACGGGCAGGCGGCGGCCGTGGTGGTCAGCCGCAGCCGGCGACAGGCTCGGTTATCGCGGACGGTCGTGGCAGTATGGCAGCGTCAGGTGGTGGCCGGTATCGCGGCGTTCGCACGCGAACAGGCGTGAACAACGATTCCACCAAACAAACCGATCCGCGTCTGCGCGCGCTGAATGCCGAGCCGGCGGTGAATGGTGCGCGCGAGATGGTGTACTGCACGAAGGTTGGCAGCACGCATCCCGAAGAGATGTATATCGTCGGCGCCCACATGGACGGGCACGGCTGGGGCGAAGCCGCGAACGATGACGGCTCAGGCACCGCCATCGTCATGGAGCTCGCGCGCATTTTTTCGAATCCCGACGTCGTCACGGAACGCACCATTCGGTTTGCGCTCTGGAACAACGAAGAAACCGGATTAAACGCCGCGAAAGCGTACATCGAACAGCGCCAGGCACTGCAAGGTCTCGAAAATCCAAAGGGATCGGGCAAATATCCCGAGCCCAAGTGGCTGGGCATGATTCAGCATGACATGATGATGTTTGATCACGGCATGCCGCGTCCCGACGGAACCATCAATCCCGAGCAACGTCTGGAAGCCGATGTGAATATCGAATTTCAGATCAACTCGAAAATGGCTGACGCGTCGATGAAACTTGCGTTTCAGTTACATGGCGCCAACACGAAATATGCGACCGACTACCCGGCACAGGTGGGTCCGCACATGACCAATACGGATTCCGATCCGTTCAAGGACATCGTGGCGGCCATCAGCCTGCGTGAAAACGAACGGGGGCGCGATATTGGCGCGGGCTGGGATCCGCACTGGCATCAGGTGACTGACATGTACAGCATGTTCTCCGACAAGGACTTCAAGCTTGGCTTGAACGCCGCGCAAACGACGCTCGGTGCGCTCGGCACGTTAACCGGCGTGAAAATCAAGAAAATTCAATAACGCCCCAGTATCATTGGCCGGTTTTGCCGGCCCATTCACTTACTACACTCAGCGAGATGGTGCCATGGGACTGAACGAGCGTCGCAAGATGAAGGAATTGCAGGACACGACCTTTCCGGAGCGCAGCGGAGAAATCGAGAAGATCTGTGGCAAGGCCATCCCGTACGAAGTGGACTGGGACAGCATGGCGGATGACGCGCAGGCCCTCAATTTCATCGACAACATTTCGTGTCATCGCATTAACATGGCGCTGCGTGTCATCTGTGACGACGCGATTGGGAAGGAAGCCGTGCGCGATGGACTGACGCTGATCAAACTCAAAAACGTCCAGTACACGGGGGCGATGGCCATCTCGTTCGAAAAGGGCGTGCTCGAGATGCATTGTGCTTACGCCAATGGCCTGACCGGCGCGTACAGCGACAGTGTGATTCGCGAACTCCTGATGAAAAAATTGTAACGCGGCGGCTCAGTTTCCGTCGCGTTCGCACCGGTCGACCAGTTCACGCTTGAACATGCGCGGGTCGGCCAGGGTTTTGTAGAAGTCGCTAAACCACTCGAGGGACGTCTTGACGCGTTTGGGATCGAGTGCCGCAATGGAGGTGTAGATGGAGTCGATGGCCGGCCGCGCCGCGACGAATCGCGTCAGGTGCGGCTGCCATTGGGCAACGGTCAGACACGGGCCGCGATACAGTCGGTCGTAAATGGTCTTGAGGCCCAACTTTTCACTGGGGAATGCGTACCGCGCTCCGACGGCTCCGCTCCAGTCAAAGTCGTACGCCACGGTTTTGATAATGGTGGAGGTTGAGTCGCGAAGCAGCGCGATATTGTGCTGCGCGGTCACGGAATAGTCCGTGTTGCCAATCATGTACTGATACAGCATGGTGGTGACCAGCTGCGGCTGATCAAGCTGATCAAAAAATGCGCCCTTGGCTTTTTCCGTGTTCGTCTTGTATTCCTTGGCGACTTCCTTGTCGTCCTCGATGAAAAATCCCCATGAGGTGACGTCCGGCGTTTTGGCCAGCGAATCTTTATACGTGATGCGGGCAAGCCGAGTGCGAAAATACAGCGGACTGATGCGCTGGTAGAGGCGATACAGCGCGTACTCCTGCAGGATGTACTGTTCGTAATCGTCAACTCTTGGCCGGCAACTGGACGCGACCTTGAGTTTGGTATTGCCTTGCAGCACCGTGTTTTCGGCGGCCTTGTTCCCGAACTCCATGCTGAGCGGCGGGAAGTCGCAGTTTTTCGCCTGACGCCGAAAGTGACCGCGCGTCTGGAGCGTGACGGGCACCTCCACCACTTTGCCGGCAGGGTCCTTGTACGCGAACACCGCCCCATGCGGTTTGAATTTCGTGCTATCCCGATCCTTTACCAACGCGCGGAGGTCGGTGGTGAACGTGACTTCGATTGGGTTCGTCGTGCGAAACAAGCGTTGCGCATTGGCGGGCGCCGCGCTGAGCAACGTCAGCGCCACGGACAGGCCCATTCGCCATGCGCCTCTCGAGCGCACCGCGGGGATCCGTCCGTGCGTCATCACACGCCTTGTTGAAAGAATGGTCATCGACGTATCTCCGCGTCGCGAAGTGTTAAAGGTGGTCATCCACGTAACTCCACGCCGCGTACCGAGGCCGTTGGCAGGGCCCGCAGCGCGTCAGAGATCACCCCAATGGTCACGGTCTCCACCGGCACCACTCCATATTCGAGGATCTTCATGCCGTCCGCCTCTTTGGTTTTCCCCATGTATTTCCAGACCGAGAAAAGGTCGGGAAACTGGGGTTCGCACGCAAGGCGGCAGGCATCGGCGTCGAGTGTGCGAACCCGCAGCAGATGCGAGAACTCCGGGCCTCTGGTGGCGTGTGCCTCGGTCGCCACGCGCTTGCGGCGTTTCCAGGCACGGTCGGCCAATGCTTCCAGTTGTTCGGGGGCCAGCTCGCGCAGGACTTCGTCGTCCAGCTTTGCGACAAACATACCGGTCCGGTTGGCGGTGGCTAACGCGCGTTTCATGCGCTGTTCTGCCTCGACGCCTTCCAGCGCAGGCGCGCGGCCAAAGTCGGTATACCAAAGCGCCAGCACCAGCATGTTGTAGCCAACCGAAATGGCGTAGGCCACCGGTGGCTCCACAGCGGCCGCGAGACCGATGCCAGTCACCACAAAGATGTTGGCGGCGTCCTTGCTGTCCTCAAGCGTCGTGCGAAAGCGCATGGCCGCCACGATTCCCCCCAGCGAAAAAGCCAGCGCCACAGAGTGCTTGACCAGCACCACAATGCCTGCCACGATGACTGGCAGAATCAGGAACGTCTGGACAACCGACTGCTGGTAGCCTTTGCGCTGCCGGGTGTAGGTGTAAATCCACGTGACCGGCAGGGCCGTCGCCAACGCCGCAATCATCGCGATGACGGTGGGCACCAGCGCCGGCCCCTCATTGCTGGCGGCGTCCGGCGCTCGCTGGCCGTCCACCATTGGTGCAAACGACTCCGTCAGCAGCGCACCCCAAGTGGTAGGCGCGTAGTCGCGCACGAGAAACCAGATGCCGCCGGTGACCACATACCACACCACGGTACGGGCCAGGACGCGAAAAATAGGTCGTGCGGGTGAAACAGCTTCGGCCATCGGGGTCCTTGCTGGAGACTGGGCAAAGTGCGGCCGATGCCGGATTTGGGCAATAGGCGGGACTTCACGCCATTCGGGTTGTAGAATCAGGGTATGAAACGACTATACGGAGCTTTGGGTGTGGGTTTCGCAGCGCTCGCGGTGACCGCCACCGGACTATGGGGGCGGCCACTCGCGCGAGGTCAGAACGGCGGCGTGGGGAATACGGCGTTCACCATGATCACCCCTGCGTCGGTTGCGCAGCCCACCAAACCGACACTCGTGGTGATGCTCACCATTGACCAGATGCGCGGCGACTATCTGCAGCGTTTTGGACCGCAATTCACCGGTGGCCTACACCGGCTGGAGGTGGCGGGTGCGAACTTCACGCAGAGTTACCATGACCACGCGATAACCGAAACCGCGCCGGGGCATGCCAGCACGCTGTCCGGGCGATTTCCGGTGCACACCGGCATTACCGCCAACGCGTTTGGCGTAGAAGACCCGAACAGTCCGTTAATCAATGCGCCCGACGCCGGAGCGTCACCCGTCCGCTTTATCGGCACCACGTTGCTGGACTGGATGCGCGCCAGCGATCGCAACACCCGGTTTCTCTCGGTCTCGCGTAAGGATCGCGCCGCCATACTATCCATCGGCAAGAGTAAGGGTGATGTGTATTGGTATTCTGCCAACGGCACCTTCACCACCAGCCGGTATTACGCGGGTTCGTTGCCCAAGTGGGTGAATACCTTCAACGCCCGAAAACTGCCGCAGTCCTATCGGCGCTGGGTGTGGAATCCCTTGCTGCCCGACAGTGCATACGCCGAACCTGACAGCGTCCCGCAGGAATCGCAGGGGCAACAATTCATGTTCCCGCATGAAGTAGTGGACAACGACGAACTGGCCGCCGCAAGCCTGGGCAATTTTCCGGTGATGGATGAACTCGTCCTGAAGTTCGCACTGGAAGGGGTGAAGCAACTACAACTCGGCGCGAATGCGGGCCGCACCGATCTGCTCAACATCTCGCTCTCTACAACCGACGCCGTCGGTCATCGGTACGGCCCGGACTCGAAGGAACTGCACGACCAATTGCTGCAGGTCGACCGCTACCTTGGCACGTTTCTCGATTCGCTGTTCGCTTTGCGGGACTCCACGCGCATCATCATCGCGTTGACAGGCGACCACGGCATGTCGCCGTTTCCCACCGTGCGGTCCAAAGTCACGCCCAACCCGGACGCCGAGTACGTCGACCTGTATCCGGTGTGGCGGCGGGCCATTGTGCGCATGCGGGCGCTGGGCATTGATACCATGCAGGTTGACTTTGCAGACGGACTGTTTCTGGTTGGCGATACCACGTCGTTCGTGCGCGCGAAAGTGCGCGTCGACTCGGTGGCGCGGGCGCTCAACAACGAGTTTAAAGAGTTGCCGGGTGTACACCGTGCCGATCAGCTTCGCGATCTCGCCAGTGGCGATACCGTCACCGATTTTATTGCGCGGCGTTGGCTGCACATGTTTGCGCCGGGCGGCCCGGTGCGATCGGTCGTGACGCTGAAGCAGTTCAACAATCAGGCCGGCCTGAAGATCGCCACACATGGCAGCGTGTGGGATCAGGATGCGTGGGTACCCATGGTGTTCTGGGGCGCACCGTTTGCGACGCGCAAGATTCCTGATCGTGTGCGCGTGGTCGATCTGGCACCGACGCTGGCCGAAGCGCTGAACATCAAGCCAACCGAGAAACTGGACGGCGTGTCGTTGCGGGCTGCCTTCCGCAAATAGTAACGGCCGCAAATAGTAACGGGCGCAGCACGGTCGGCTGCGCCCAAAAATACTATCAACGCCATTCGCGGATTCCGCGGCCTGTCTGCGGTTCGTCCGCTCCTGATCCTGTCCAGGCAGGTCCCAGCCTTAGCGCAGCGTCGACATATCAATGACGAAGCGGTATTTCACGTCGCCTTTGAGCATCCGCTCATACGCGTCGTTAATCTCGTCCATGCGAATGACCTCGATATCCGACACAATATTGTGCGCGGCACAGAAATCGAGCATCTCCTGCGTCTCGGCAATGCCGCCAATCAGAGACCCCGCCAGGCGCCGACGCTGAAGGATGAACGGCCACACGGCAACAGCCGGGTGTGGTTTGGGACTGCCACCCAGCAACACCAGCGTGCCATCGCGTGCCAGCAGATTGAGTTCCGGGTCCAGATTGTGCGGCGCACTCACGGTATCCAGAATGAAGTTCAAGGTCCGCGCGTGTTTCGTGAATTGTGCGGCGTTGCCGGTCACAATCACGTCGGTCGCACCAAGTCGTTTCGCATCTTCCACTTTGCTTTCCGACGTGGTGAGCACCACCACTTCCGCACCCATGGCCCGTGCGAGTTTGATGCCCATGTGACCCAATCCGCCCAGGCCTACCACGCCGACGCGCTTGCCAGGGCCCGCCCCCCACTCGCGCAATGGCGAGTAGGTTGTGATGCCCGCACACAACAGTGGCGCCGCACCGGCTAAATCGAGACCAGCCGGAAGACGCAACACAAAATGTTCGTCCACGACAACTTGCGCCGAGTAACCACCCTGCGTCGGACGCCCCGTTTGCTTCTCAATCCCGCCATACGTGCCGGTCGATCCGTTCTCGCAATACTGCTCCAGGTGCTGCGCGCACGCCCCACAGGTTCGGCAACTGTCCACCAGGCAGCCGACGCCCACAATATCGCCCGCCTTGTGTGCGGTGACATCGCTGCCGGTGGCGACCACGCGTCCGACAATTTCATGGCCGGGGATTTGTGGGAATACCGAACCGGCCCATTCTGCACGGACGGTATGTAAATCCGAGTGGCACACGCCACAGAACAAAATTTGGAGATGCACGTCCCGCGCCCCAAGGTCGCGCCGATCAAAGTGCCAGGCGCGAAGGGGTGAAGCGGCGTCAAAGGCGGCGTAGCCCAGTGTTGGAATCATGATGGTGGGTTGTGCACTGTTGTCCAGCGGAGGGCCAGCAATCTACTGTTAAGGTAACCGCGTGAAGGTGCGCGCATTCCACAACAACAACTTTTCAGGCGTGCAGCCGTGACGGAAAGCACACCATCACGACAGTGAGGACAGCTTGCGCGAATATCGATTTCAGGCAACCGATGAAACGCTGCGCGCACTGCGCAGGCTGCGTACTAGCTGGGCGGGATTCGTCTTGGGCCAACTGTCCTTCACGGTGCACCTGTCCGACGGTGACACGGTACGCATTGAAGCAGAACCCGTGGATGTCGAAGGTGTCTTTGACGCCTATCGTATCACCGCGTCGGTCAACGCCATTCCCAAGAGCGAGGACGAACTGAATGGCGATACGCCAAAAGACTGGCCCATCGGGCCCGTAGTGGCGCCGGGTTCATTCGGGGAGGGGGGAAACGATGTCGTTTTGTTCTCGGGCGCCAGCTGGAGCGATCCAACCGTCACGGCGGCCGATGGCCAATTCGGTGCAAACGCCACAATGTCCTTCAGCGGGCACCCCGGACAGATTTCTGATGCCGCCGAGATTGTCTGCATTACGACCGACGCCTTGGTGGTGGCCAGCAACACCGGCGAAGGGTTGTTGGTGCGCATGGGACTCAAGCCGGAATCGCTGGACGTCGTCCGCAATCCCGACGCCGTCCGCACGTTTTTGAACGAGCGAGGGTATGCGGGTGGCGGGTGAGTACTCCGCCCCCGTTACGCGTTCGGTCGCCGTCCGATCCAAGGGAATGTGGAGGAAGAGGTCGCGGTGAACGAAGCCATCGACGTATTGGGCAACGCCCGTCAGCCGGCGGATATCTGCGGCATCTTGTACGGGGATGACGTCAGCACGGAAATGGCATATACGCCGCTCGGTTTGCCCACGCATGTCGGATATTGCTGGGCCGTGCATCGGGCGCGACAGCAGCTCGCGAGACAGACGGCGGCGCAGGTGTCGTGGCTAACCGTTTTCTGACATTGGAAAACATCGTGCGTTGAAACCGTAAGGGAGGCCGAGCCGTCCAAATTCAGGCGCCGTTGTGCCGATGCCGTGCCACAATGCGCCAGCCCTCCCCCTCCCCGGACTTTACGTCTGGAAACGCTCCTTCAAGATTCGCAGTATGCTGTCCGCACACTGCGAAAGAGCCCAGCGTTTACCACCATCGCGGTGCTCTGCCTTTCGCTCGGCATCGCCACCAACACGACAATGTTTTCGTGTTTCAATGCCATCGTGTTGAGGCCGTTTCCGTTTGCAAACCCTGATGAACTGGTAGTGGTGTCGGACCGAAATTCCCGGAACGACAACCGCGCGTCGCTCTCGTATCTCAACTATGCCGATTGGCGCGATCAGTCCACGTCGTTCACAGACCTCGCGGCATATAGTGGCCGAAGCGTTGCGATGACCGAAGGCGAGGAACCGGTGCGGCCCCATGCCGTACTACATGCATTTTTCCATTGATGCAAAGACGCTGTTGTAGACGGGAGCCATCTCGCTGCTGACCGGCATCGTGTTTGGTCTCGCACCGGCGTTGCAGGCGTCGAAGGGACGCCTGCACGAAACACTCAAGGACGGCGCGCGCGGCGCACGCGGTATGACAGCACGACGTCGAAAGTGGCGGGCGTCGGGGACATTCTCCGTCGCGTCGAAGCAATTCCCAATGTGCAGGCCGCCACCATTTTCAATCTCATTCCACTCGAGGACGGTGGGGCCGGCGACGGCGTAATCATTGACGGCGTCGCAACCGAGCCGGGCAAGGAGCCCTTTCTTTCGTGGACGGGAGTGGCCGGGCACTGGCCGGAAACATTCGGCGTGAAAATTGTGAGCGGCCGTACGTTCACTGCTGGCGAAACACGTGACAGCTCGCGCGGGGTCGTCATTGATCAGACACTGGCGACGAGGTTCTGGAAGGACAAGGATGCCGTTGGGCAGCGATTCCGCCTGGCCAGTGATACATCACGGCAATGGTTCACGGTTGTTGGTGTTGCCGCCACCCTCATCCCTTATCCGCTGGGTCGGATCTACGCGCGTTTCCCGACACCGCCCGGCGGCGTGCGGGCCAATGGAGAAAGTGCGGTCGCTCAGCTTCTGGCAGTACAAACTGTTCGGCGCGATGTTTGGCACGTTTGGTGTCATCGCGCTTTTTCTGGCCGCCATCGGCGTCTACGGTGTCATTTCTTATGGGGGGTCGCAACGGACGCGCGAAATCGGAGTACGTGTCGCGCTGGCCGCCCAACGCCATGACGTCCTCACCTTGGTCGTCCGGCAAGGCATGACGTTGGCGGGTATTGGTATTGCCCTTGGACTGCTGGGCGCATTCGGCGTCACACGGGTGGTGGCCAGCATGCGCATAGGCATTTCCCCGCAGGACCCGCTCAGTTTTGGCGCCGTTTCGCTCTTTCTGGCGTTGGTGGCGTTGGTGGACAGTGTTGTGCTGGCGCGACGCGCCACTCGTGTCGATCCGATTGTTTCCCTGCGAGCCGAATAACAATGTTTTGAAGCCACCGCGCCACCCCCCTATTTTTACGGGATGGCGCGCCAGAAACCTGAAACGAACTCTGCGCCGAAAATTTCGGCGCGGCAACAAAGACGTGACCTGCGCGATGGGGTCATGCCGGTGCGCACGTGGCGTGAGCGCTTTGACGCGTTGCGCAACGTGCGCCCGTTTCTCGGCCTCATCTGGCAGACGAGCCGAGGGCTGACGGTCGCGACCCTGCTGCTGCGGCTGGTGCGCTCAGTACTGCCGGTCCTCACACTGTACATCGGCAAGTTGATCATCGATGAGGTGATCAGGTTGGCCGCCATTCCCAATGGGCCTTCCACGTGGCAGGCGTGGCGCGACAGCGGATTGCTCGACAGCGTGGCGTGGCTGGTCGCCGCGGAATTCGGGCTCGCCATTTTCTCCGATATCCTGTCGCGTATTGTCGGGCTGGTCGACAATCTGTTGACGTCCAAGTGTTCCATTGCCACCAGCGTGCGTATCATGGAGCACGCCGCCACGCTCGACCTCGAGGATTTCGAGGATAGTGAACTGCAAGACCGCATTGAACGCGCGCGCCAGCAGGCGTCCGGTGGCATGGGATTGATGGGCCAACTGTTTGGCCAGGCGCAAGAGGTGCTCACCATTGCCACGTTTGCGGTGGGTCTGTTGGTGTTGGCGCCTTGGCTCATTGTGCTACTCCTGGTGACACTGGTGCCCGCATTTGCCAGTGAAGCGCACTTCAATGCGCTGAGCTACGCGCTCAGTTTTTCACGCTCGCAACAGCGTCGCGAACTGGAGTACATTCGCTACACGGGCGCGAGTGTCGAAACCGCCAAAGAGGTGAAGATATTCGGGCTCAATTCCTTTCTGGTCAATCGATTTCGCACCCTGGCGGTTGATGCGTACACGGCGCAGCGCGCGTTGTCCTACCGTCGCGCGTGGTGGGGATCGGCGCTGACCGGCATTGGCACCATTGGTTACTATGTCGCGTACGGCTACATCGTATGGCGCACCATTTCGGGGCAGTTCACGGTCGGCGATCTGACGTTTCTGGCGGCCTCGTTTCGCCGGTTGCGCGGATCGCTGGAAAGCTTGTTATCCGGCTTCACGCAAATTGCCGGGCAGGCACTCTATCTCGAAGACTTGTTTTCGTTCTTCCGCATTGTGCCCGCTATTCAGTCGCCACCCAATTCCCGACCATTTCCCAAACCTATCCAGCAAGGTTTTACGTTCGAGAACGTGGGGTTCAAGTATGCGGCGGCGTCACGATGGGCGGTGCGCAAACTGAGCTTCACCCTGGGTGCAAACGAAGTCATTGCCCTGGTGGGCGAAAACGGCGCGGGCAAAACCACGCTCGTGAAATTGCTGGCACGCCTCTACGACCCCACTGAGGGACGTATTCTGCTGGATGGCCATGACCTTCGCGAATTCGACCTTCACGAGTTGCGCGGAAATCTCGGCGTCATTTTTCAGGATTTCATGCGGTACCAATTTACGGCGGCCGAGAATATTGCGGTGGGGCGAATTGAGGCGCGCGAGGACCGGCCGCGTATCGAGACGGCCGCCGAACGCAGCTTTGCCGACGATGTCATTCAACGGCTGCCCGAAAAGTACGACCAGATACTCGGCAAGCGCTTTCGCAGTGGAGTTGACCTGTCCGGAGGCGAGTGGCAAAAGGTCGCGATTGCGCGAGCCTACATGCGGGATGCCCAGGTGCTGATTCTGGACGAACCCACGGCGGCACTCGATGCGCGCGCCGAATATGAGGTGTTTCAGCGATTCAAGGAGTTGAGCGCGGGCAAAAGTGCCGTGCTGATTTCGCATCGATTCTCGACGGTTCGCATGGCCGACCGTATTCTTGTCATGAACCACGGAGAAATAGAAGCCAGCGGCACCCACGAGGAACTGTTGTCTCAGAACGGCCGATATGCCGAGTTGTTCGAATTGCAGGCTGCGGGTTATCGGTAACACCTCACCCATCACCATACGGAGCGGCTGTGATCTCCACATCGGTACCCCGTCTTGCCCGCATCATTACTTCGCGTTCCCTCCTCCTTGGCGCAGCGGCGTTCCTGCTGCTCGCCTGTGAAGGCGCCGAATCTGATGAAGGCAAATCCGAAACGGCGCCCGCAAAAGCTGCGGTTGCCGAACCCGAGTTTATCCAGGCCGCGTCGGGGCCGGACAGGCCGTTCTCGCCCGCAGTGCGTGCGAACGGATTTCTGATTCTCTCTGGTCAAATTGGCACGGACTCCACAGGCAATCTCGTGACGGGCGGCATCAAACCCGAAACCAAACAAACCATGGAAAACATCAAGCGGGTGCTTGCGCAGAACGGCTCGTCCATGGACCGCGTGGTGAAGTGCACGGTCTTTCTCGCGGACATGAAGGAGTGGGGCACCGTCAACGAGATTTACGTGACCTACTTCAACCCGGCCCGTCGTCCCGCGCGTTCGGCCATGGGTGCGAACGGCTTGGCGCTGGGATCGCAGGTGGAGATTGAATGCCTCGCGGTTGATCGGTAACACGTAGCGCCAACCCCGGGTGCGTTTGGCGCATACTTTTGTGCCAGCGTCCCGCGTGCTGCGCCTGAGACCATTCCCTCCCGGCCGCACGCTGCTCCAGAGGCCGTAGGCGTCGCGCCCCGCCCCTTGTCACCTGTTTTCGGCATCACCGCAGTCGTCCAAGTTGCCGTCGCCCGTTTCCCTCACGTTTCCAGAGGTCCTTATGTGGTGTTTCTCCCTGCCATGCAGGTTGGTAGGCAGTTCGTTGTTGCTGGCGGTTGCGTGCGTGCCGTTAGCCAGTGCCTCGCTGGTTGCCCAGAACAGCAAGAATGATCCCGGGTTTGCACGGGTCGGGCGCGATCCCAGGCAGCCCATCGACACCTTGTATACGCGGAAAATCAAGGAGTACACGACCGAGCCGTTTTTCCTGTCTCCGCTGGTTGACTACATGCCAGCGTCGAAGACCGTGCCAACGCCGATGGCGACCCTTGGAGACATTGCTGGTGCGCGTAACAAACTTCCGTACACGAAGGAAGTGAACGAGTACATGCGCTTGCTCGCCAAGAGTTCGCCCCGCGTGCGCGTGTACTCCATTGGTACCAGCGAAGAAGGGCGGGAGATGATTGCGGTGGCTGTTGCGTCCGAAGCCTTGCTGGCCAAAATGGATGCGAACAAGGCGAAGCTCGCGCAGCTTGCCGATCCGCGCACCATCAGGATGAACGACGCACTGGCCGATGACATCGCCGCCACCGCCGCACCGGTGTACTACATCACCGGCACCATTCACTCGACAGAAACCGGCGCCCCCACTGCGCTCATGGAGCTGGCCTACCGGTTGGCGGTGGACAACAGCCCGTACATCAAGAATATTCGCGACCATGTCATAACGCTCATCACGCCAGTGGTGGAAACGGACGGGCGTGACCGCATGGTGGACATCTTCAATTACAAGTTGAAGCGACCCAACGAGCCGGGTCCAAGCCTGCTGTATTGGGGGCACTACGTGGCGCACGACAACAATCGCGACGCCATGGGCATGACGCTCAAGCTCACCCAGAACGTGCTGAACACGTACGTCGGATTCAAGGCGCAAGTGTTGCATGACCTGCACGAGTCGGGTTCGTTTCTGTACGACAACACCATTGGTGATGGTCCGTACAATGCATGGCTCGATCCGTTGCTCACCAACGAATGGCAGATGATTGGCTGGAACAACGTGCAGGAGATGACGCGCCTGGGCATGCCCGGTGTGTTCGCACACGGTACGTTTGACACCTGGTCGCCCGGTTACCTCATGTTTATCGCGGCGACGCACAACGGCGTGAGCCGGTTGTACGAAACCTTCGGCAACAGCGGCAGCGCCGAGACACTTGAACGCACATTGGGGGCAGGGGAAACGGCGCGTAACTGGTACCGTCAGAATCCGCCCATCACCGGCCGCTTCAAGTGGTCGCTGCGCAACAACAACAATTACGAGATTACCGGGCTGCTGGTCTCGTTGAGCTACACCGCCAATACGCGCGTGCAATTGCTGCGCAATTTTTATGAGAAGAGCAAACGTTCCATCCTGAAAGCGACGACCGAAGGACCGGCCGCGTACGTATTGCCGGCTGACGATCCGCGGCTCGGAACGCAGGCCGACTTGCTCAAGGTGCTGCAGTTGCAAGCCGTGGAGATTTCGCGCGCCACTGCGCCGTTTACGGTGACCCTGCCGCGTCGTGCCGCCGCGACCAACGCGGCAGGTGGTGGACGCGGTGGACGGGGCGGTGGGGGCGGTGCCGCGCCGGACAGCACGGGCACGCCGACCATTCCGCCGCCGGCTGAAACGCGCACGTTCCCGGCGGGTTCGTACATCATTCGCATGGACCAGCCGTATTCGCGTATTGCCGACGCACTGCTGGATTATCAGTACTGGTCACCGACCGAGCCGCAACGCACCCCGTACGACGATACTGGCTGGACCTTCCCCGAAGGATTTGCCGTGCAGTCCGTACGCATCACCGATACCACGGTGTTGAAGGCGGCCATGGCGCCGGTCACGGGCGTCATCACTGGGCCAGCGGGCATTAGCGGTAGCGGCAACGTGTACGCCATCAATCACAACGCCGACAACGCGCTGGCCACGCTGCGTTACGCGCTGAAAGACGCCAACATGCAGGCGGTCGAAGAACCGTTTGAGTCCAACGGTCAGCAGTTCAACCGCGGCTCCTTCATCATCACCGGTGTCGCGCAGGATGTGCTGGAGAAGACCACGCGCGAACTCGGGCTCAAGGTGTACGCGATGTCTGCGGCACCGTCGGTCAAGACGCATCCCATTCGCGCGGCGCGTGTTGCCATCGTGCACGGCTGGAGCAGCACACAAACCGAAGGTTGGTGGCGACTGGGCTTTGACATGGTGAAAATTCCATACGCCTACATCAGTTATCAGGACTTGACCAAGGACACGAACATCAACGCCAAGTACGATGTGCTGGTGTTCACGCCGGGCGGTGGTGCACCGTTGTCCATCATTCAGGGCATGCCCATGTGGCGCAACCCAGTGCCCTGGAAAAATTCTCCGGAAACTCCCAACATTGGTACGTGGGCCCAAACCGATGACATGCGTCCGGGCCTGGGCTGGGATGGTCTGCAGAATGTGCACGCGTTTGTGAGCCGCGGTGGCGTACTGATTGGCTCAGAGAACACGGCTGAATTTGCGGTGCAGTTTGGAATCACCAATGGTGTCAGCACGGGTGGGCCAGCGAATCGCGCCGTGGTTGGTTCGCTGCTGCGCACGAAACTCGCTGACAGCACCAGCCCCATCGTGTATGGCATTATCGACAACCTGGCCGTGTACACCAGCGACGGCATGACGTTGAGCGTCAGCAATCAGCGCGGGGGTCGCGTTGGTGGTGGCGGCGGTGGCGGAGCGCCGGCTGGTGGTGGTCGCGGCGGCGGGGGTGGTGCCCGCGCGACGGGTCGCGGCACCGCCGAAGACGCAGACATCGTGCAAGGGCGCCCACCCATGGTGGCGAAGAATCTCGACTCGTTGCCACCACCACCGCGTCCGGTGTCCGCGTGGCAAGTTGCCGTGCCGACGCTCGAGCAATTGAAGTCGCCGCTCAATATCATTCCGCCCGACCAACGTCCGCGCGTGCCGCTTCGTTTCGCCGACCAGAATCAACTCTTGGTTTCTGGCTTGCTTGATGGCGGCGGCGACATCGCGCAGCGCCCGGTCGTGGTGGATGCGCCGGTCGATCGCGGGCACGTCGTCCTGTTCGCGAACAACCCGGTGTATCGTGGAACGACCATCGGCTCGTACTTCCTCGTGTTCAACACCATTCTGCACTGGGATAATCTCAATGCGGGCCGAGTGGAGCCGATCAGGTAAGAGTTCAGAGTTCAGAGTTCAGGGAACTGTCACGAACGCTGGGAGCTGCCAGCCGGTAAGTCGACCGCGGTCAGACCTCTACGGGGCCTGTGCATTGGGGTGTGGGTGGCGGGCTGACCAGCCAAATAAGGTTCGCGGCAAATCACAGACGGTCGCGCCGAATTTACTCGGCGCGACCGTTTGTGATTTGTCAACTTGCCTCACCCCTCGCGGCTGTGCCAACCTCGCCAAGGAACCAGTAAAGGTCTGATAGCCACCGGCTCTTCAGCTGACCGCTCCTTGCGTTCGTGGCAGTTGCTTCCGCTAATCCAGTGACAGCTCCCAGCGTTCGTGGCAGTTGCTTCCAGAAATCCAGGGTGATTGCTCGCCATCGCGGACCTGATGCCTCGGGGAAAACACTCAAGTCGGCTGGACATTCATGTCGCCGACCCCATCTTCAGTCGCACATGCCTTTCCATTTCGACGCCACTATTGTCACCGATCGGCTTTCACTGATTCCGGCGACCGCCACACACGTGCAGGCAGAACTCCTCGGCACTTCGGCGTTTGGTGAACTCATTCACGCAGCAATTCCGCCAAGCTGGCCTCCCGGCGACTACGATCGCGACGCGCAGGAGTTTTTCCTTCGTTCGTTGATCGAAACGGGTGCGGCGGGCGTCGGCTGGTTTGGTTGGTACGCGGTACGCAAGGCTGACCAACAGACACCCGCCACGGTCGTCGGATGCGGAGGCTACTTCGGTCCTCCATCGGCGAATAGCGTGGTGGAGATAGGCTACTCGGTTTGTCCGGAATGGCAGGGCAGCGGATACGCCCGAGACATGATACAGGCTCTTGTCGCGCATGTGCTGCAACACGCCGCCGTGTCACGCGTGATCGCACACACCCACGCCCACAACGGGGCCTCCATGGCGGTGCTTCGCCATTGTGGCTTCGTACAGGCGGCGCACGCCGATCAACCGGATGCGCTGTTATTCGAATGGAACCCACCCAAGGCAACCACCACGTAAACAGCTCTCGCGATGCCTCCCAATCCGTTGCTGCGTTTGCGCAAAATATGTCTCGCCTTGCCGGAAGCGCATGAAGTGGAAGCCTGGGGCGGCACGTCCCGACCGCTTCTTCAAGCCCCCATACGTCGGGCCAAGCGGCTGGGTTGGTGTGTGGCTGGACAGTGCCACCGATTGGGAAGAAGTCGCGTCGCTGCTGGAAGATGGGTACCGCATGACCGCGCCCAGGAAAATCCTGGCGTTGCTGGACAAACCCTGAGCGCGGCGTAATACCGCATCGCCACGCTGGCGTGTGGTGAACCACTTCGCAAAAATGTGACGCAGTACACAACGTGACGCAGTACACAATGTGACGCGCGAGGAATTTCACCGTACACGCAATCGAAACTCAACGCCGCCGCTGGGGTCAAACGCACCAGGCGCTGAAGCATCGACGCCTGAAAACTTGACATCCTGGAGACCCACATGAGTGATACAAACGACCAAGCCATCTCCGTTCTCAATGGGTTGATTGAGACGTGCAAGGATGGAGCGAAGGGTTTCGCGAGTGCCGCCGAGAAAGCGGAAAGCGCGGAACTCAAGTCACTCTTTGAGAAGTACGCGGCGCAACGCGCCTCGTTCGCGGCCGATCTGGACGGGCACGTGGTCAGCCTGCGCGGGACGCCGTCCGAAACCGGACACGTCGCAGCGGTTGTCCATCGCGGTTGGATTGATATCAAGACCGCGTTCTCGGGGAACGACGACAAGGCGCTGCTGAACGAATGCGAGCGCGGCGAAGATTACGCCAAGAAAGCCTACATGGAAGCGCTGACAGAAACCCTGCCGCCCGACGTACGCGCGATAGTAGAGCGCCAGTCGATTGAAGTGAAGGCTGCTCACGACCGGGTGCGCGACCTGCGCAATGCCGCGAACGCCGCCGACATTTCAATGCACATTCCGCCTCAAAAAGATCCCGCTTACCGCAACTGAGCCATTGCCGCTCTTTCTGTACGGGCGTGCGGGGTTGGTCATTGTGGAAAGGGGTCGTCGCCATTGGCGATGGCCCTCACAAGTCCCTCACAAAGGCCGCGGAGAAAATTCTGGAAACGTTCAACACGAATGTTGAACCGTCCCGCGCGCACGACCGGGAACTCTACATGCTATTGCTGCAGCCCACCTTCAACTCGGGGTGCTCGATCAAGAAACTGGAGAGAGCGCTGCAGGTCGACACGATGTTTCGCACGGCGAACGCGGCTGGCCAGAACGAATCCGGCCGCACCCTGAGCAGCCCGCACGTGCGCCGGGTCAGCCTTCGTGCAACCAGAGCAGCGACCGCAGCACCAATGCCTGCGGGGTGTGCTGATTGAGCAGCCCCTGCTGCCAATAGCAGCCCGCGTAGTCGGCCAGCACCGAGTCTGGCGTCATTTTTTCACCGTTGAATTGCGCAAACGCACGGGACGTGTTTGACGCCATGCCATCACCGTGGCGCATGGCACCAATGGTCAGCGCTTCCTCGGCCGTGGGGCGTCCGATAAGCCGAAAATACTCGCGTGCGGCACTGTCCGGCGACATATCCGACACCCCCAACGCGGCGCCCTCTTCTCGCATGAGCGTTGCGTAGTCCAGCACACCCTCGTGCAGTTCGCCGATACACTCCATCTGCTGTTCGTTGTGATCAGGCTCGGCGACAATCGGGACAATACGATTGCCCTGCGCTGCAAAGTGCAGCAGGCTGCCGCGCGCACTCGTACAGATGAATTCGGCCAACTGCCGAAAGTTGGCCAGCCCCTCGAAACGGCTGTGCGGAAGCCCGCGCTCGCAGAGGTACCCGCGCATCGGCGACAGGGAATCGCGCGCCGACGGCGCAAAGGTTCCCAAATAGTAGCCGACCACGTTTGCATTCACGCGGGCTGCCTTTGTCGCATGGTCCAACGATTTCTGAATGGTGCCATTCCAGCCAATGTCAACGAGTGCCACGCGATTCGTATGCCCCACCACACCTTCCTGGCGCAGGTACCGAACCAGCAGATCGCGTTCTTCCGCCGATCGCGCACCAATACGCTCGACGACCCTGGGGTTGGAGAACAGTTTACTCAATCGCGCGAGGTCGTTCGCCGTGATCACTTCGTTGCAGTCGCGAAACCCAGCCTGCACAAAGGCAGCGTGCAAATCGTCAATACGAATGCGTAGCCGCGTCAGAAACTCGCCCACGGGACGGGGATTCTCACTGACGAAAAGCTGTGACGTCAGCGACGGTGCCGACGGACCCAGGGCCGGCAACATAAATGCGCGTCGTGACGACTCAAGCAGCGCCGAAGGAACGGCGTCGGGATGGCCCGCCAGCAGTTCATCGTACACACGTTTGAGAATGTCACCATCGCGCAGAAGAAAATACGCGCGCGTGATACCGTCATTGCGCATCTGCTGGTGCAACCACCAGGCAAATCCGACAAGCAGTGGTCCAGCGACGCCAAACCCGAAACGCCACCAGAACGGGCGCGCGGGTTCAAACGTGCGCGTGCCCCACGACGCCAATCCGGCCGCCAGCGAACTCTCCTTCGATGCATTCGGCGCGACACCTTCTGGCGCACCGGCCAACGGATGCCAAACACCGCTAATTCCGTTCCTGTTTGGCAACACGCAGTCTGATTGCATGTTGTCGCCAATGTGCACAAACTCCTGCGGAGCGAGATCCGAGGCCTGCAGCAATCGAGGCAATAGCTGTCCGCTGCCTTTGCTGCAACGTTCATCGCACGACGAAACCACGCGATCGGCCGCGTTATTGTATCCGCAGGCCGCCAGAAGTCTTCGGAGAAACGTGGCGTTGTGGTAACTGTCTGAGACAAACCACACCTGCCGGCCGGACGCGTGCGCGCGGCGATATACCTGCTGCAAGAAAGGATGCACCACACACAGCGACAACTCGGCCAACTCCTCAGCCGCCACCATTTGCGGGACCAGCGCACTATCGAACCCGCCGAGCGCAGCGAGGTCGGTGTGAATCTCCAATAGTGTCGCCTCGGCCGAGCCGGTGGTGTCGAGCACGCGACGACGTGCGACGCCTTCGGCCTGTTGCCGGAGTACGGCGAAGTGTTCGGCTGTACCACGGCCCTGAAACGGTGCGTAATCCGCGAGGAAGAGAAAGACGTCACGCGGTGCCTGACACTTGCGCACGATGGCCGTGTCAAAAATGTCAAACGACACCACTTTGGCCGACTTCCAGTGCGACTCCAGTTGACCGCGAAATATTTCACCGCGCGTCAACGGCCGTCCGAAGCCGGGAGCTTCGGGCCGCACCATTTCGCGCAGCGCGGTGAACATGCGTTCGACGTTCCGGGGATGCAGCGGCGGCAATTCGGCGGGCGCTGGTTCGGACGTCGCGGTGGCTCGGAAAATGTCGGCGCTATCCGCCCCGTCCAGCAGGGGCAGTAGGGTTGACTTCATACGACCCCGGCGCGTAACAGGTACTCGCGGCTCAACGAGATGACCACCGCGTTGCCGTTCACACTACCCAGTGGTACCAATTCAACGTCATCACCGATTTGTGCCAGAACAAAATGCGCAAACCCCAGCACCGACAGCACGGTGCCCGCGCAATCGATATCGTGCGCGAACTCGCCATCCAGCATGGGCGGATCGCCAACGCGTTGCACGCAGCGCCAAACCAGTGCACCAATGCGACCGTCGCGGATCGCACCCAGCGCGCCGGCTACAAGGCTTGGCACCGCTCCGGCTATTCCCGCATGGACCACGGCTTCGCGCACGTCGCTCAAGCGGTTGTTCATGAGGCCATCAATGGTCACGGAATTATTGACGTTGCGAATGACGGTGACCAGTTCAGACACCTGGCTGGCTTCCACCGCGACGTCGAGGGCCAGCACTTCGCTGGCGCGTGTGCTCACGGCACAGACCGTGGTGGCCGGAATTGGTGCAGTTGCGGCGGTGAGTGCGGCAAACCCCATGCCCGGGTCAAAATCAATGAACGCGAGATCTTCAATCAGTATTTCGTCAAGGAAGTTGCGCAGTTCCGTGTCAGCACCAGCTTGCGAAAGTTCAGCCGTAATCGACGCGATCAGCGCTGCTCCCGCATCGCGCGGCATTGCGACCACAAACCGCGGGACGCCGTCCGCAGTCAGCGTTGCCGCGGGAATCAACGTGCGGGCAGCATACCCATGTTGTGCGGTCAGCCAACTATCGACCACCTGGCGCTCCGACGTCATCGACGCAGCCGCCGTCACGTCATGGAGGAGTGGAGCCCTGCCAATCAGAACCTCCAACCGGCGATCTGCGGTTGCAACCAGGCCGGCCGAGCGCAGCAGACTGATCAATTGGAGTTCGCTGGCGACTTCGTCCGGGTTTGGAGTGACGGCAGATTCATAGGCGAACGCGCTGGAGAATGCGGAGGCGGTCATACGAAATGGGACAAAGGAAAGGAGGAGGATACCCTCTCACTAAGCATTGACCGTGCCACAGTTAAGTCATTGAATCACAACAGCTTGCGTTTCGTGAAACTGGCAGCAGTCGGTGTCCGTCGCGACAAGGTTGCCGTTTCACGGCAGGAATTGCCTATCTCGTTCCGGGCCAGACATCCCTTTCGTGCGTCCGTCGGTCAGGCGGCGCGCGCGTGCCCGCCCGCCGAAAGTTCGCGGTGAACGCGATCAATCACGCTGGCCCAGTCGCCAGGGCTCGGTTGGCGAAGCACACGCACTGACGAGTACCAGGGAGAGTCCTCGCGCACCAACTGCCAGCGCCAATCGGGGACAAAGGGTAGCAACAAAAGCGTCGGCACTCCAAGGGCACCAGCGAGGTGTGCGACCGACGTATCCACCGTCACCACGCAATCCAGTGCCGTGAGGACGTTGGCGGTATCCACAAAGTTTGTGAGCGCTGGCGCGACATTCACTACATCGGCGTTGTGCGCGACCGCACTGTGGCGCAAATCAGAGGCCCGCCCGCCAACCTGCAAGGCAATCCACTGCGCCGAAACGCCTTCCAGCAGCGACGGCAAATACGACGGCGGCAGGGAGCGCAGATGGTCGTTAATATGCCCGGGCGAACCGGCCCACACCAAGCCAACGCGCGTGCGCCTGGAGGTGCGTGCGATGGCGTGCGATTGCGGGCGTGAGGACGAAAGGTAGTTCCCCATATCATACTGCGAGTCGTCGAACAACTTGAGCAGATACGGAACACTCAGCATAGGAACGTGGGCGTCACACCTGGGCAGCACATCGGCGTCCCCGAATACTTCGGACACTCCGGGTGCGGCGGCAAACAGCGCGCACAACGGCGGCGCGCAACGCACCACCACCCGCGCGCCTAGCGCTGCCAGATGTTGCGCAAATCGAACGCCCTGAATCTGGTCGCCCAACCCTTGTTCGCCCCACAGCAACAGCGTCTTTCCGCGGGCGCGACTTCCGTCCCATGCCGGAATGCCCACGGGAACCTTGACCGAGTGCACCGCCAGTTGGCGACGAGCCTCGTGATCGGTCCAGCCACTCGCGAATTCGCCCATGGTGAGGTGCAGCAAACCACGATGCCAGCGCGCTGTGCGATGCGTGGGTGACGCCTTCAAGACGCGATCATAGTTGCGAAGGGCGCCGGCGTAGTGCCCGTCAGCCACCATCAAGAGCGCGGCATTCATGAGCGTTGGCACGTGCGCCGGCCACCGCAATGCGGCCCGGTGCAAGACATGGCCGGCTTCTTCCATTGCGCCCGTGCGATGCAGCAGTGCGCCAAGGGTCGCGTGAAGCTCTGCTTCATTGGGATTCTCTTCCAGCAATCCACGCACCACGTTCAGCGCGATGCTGGTCGCCCCCATTTGCACCGCCGCGTCCGCAAGGCGGCGCAGGTCCGACTGCGGAAGGGTTGATGCTTGCGGTGTCTCGTTGAGCGTTGTCCTGGCTTTCGCCGAATCGCCGTTCGCACCCAACGCAAACGCCAGGAGCAGTCGCACATCAATCAATGCAGGCGCGAGAACAAGCGCACTTTCAAAATGCACAATTGCTTCGTCAATGTGGCCAGCGTCCTGAGCGCTCATACCCGCCATACACGCCAGCACCGGGTTAGTTGCTTGCGAGTTGAGCAATGCGATACGGCCCGTGTGTGGGCTCACTATGCGGCCCGCGAGCCGGCCAGCGAACGCGCGCTCACCCGTCCAAGTTCTTCCAGCACGTTCGCCACTCTTTCCACCACCGGACCCCACTCGCTCGGCTGCGTTTGGCGGAACAATCGCGCAGACGGATACCACGGGCTATCAGCACGCGTAACCTGCCAGCGCCAGTCGGGAACGAACGGAATAAGCAGCCACACCGGTACACCCATCGCGCCGGCCATGTGAGCGACGGATGTGTCAACCGAGATCACCACGTCCAGTCTCGACACGGCGTGCGCCGTATCGTTGAAGTCCAAAAACTGCGGACCGAGTGGGGCAATGGCAGGCAACGCCTGCTGAGCCGAAAGCGCGTTGAACGGTTCGAGTTGTGCTTCGGCGACATCTCCCTTCTGCAGTGAAAACCATTGCACTCCCGGCACATTGAGGAGCGGGCGCAGGGTTTCCAGCGTCAGTGAACGATTGCGATCGTTCAGGTGTTTGGGTTGACCCGCCCACGCAATGCCTACACGGAGCGCGCGAGGATGACCTGCTGTCAACTTGGGAAGCGCATGCTCCAGGGTCGATGACGCGTTGCCGTGCGGGCGAATATACGGGACCGCGTTGGCATCAAGCGTCTCGCGCAAGCGCAGGGCATGCGGTACGCTCATGAGCGGCAACTGCAAGTCCACCTGGGGAAATAACTCACCCACGACCACCACCTCGTCTGCATCGGGAAAGTTGGCCTTGAACAGCGACACCAGCCCACGGTTGCATCCCAGCACGACGGTGCCTCCCAGTGCTTTCACGCGCGGAAGGAACCGCGCGAATTGCAACTGATCACCCATGCCCTGTTCAGGCCACAGCAGCAGGCGCTTTCCGTCAAATCGTTCGCCGTTCCAGCGTTGCTGCGGAAATGAGCGCAACCCGCCCAGTTTCGCCAACTGCACGGTTCTGAATTCATGTCCCGCCCAGCCGCGTGCGAAATCACCGTGCAACAGGTCGAGCAACGCTCGATTCCATTTGGCTTCGGGATAGTCGGGCCGCGCGTGCAACGCGAGTTCGACGTGATCGCGCGCCGCTGCAAATTCGCCCAGATCGTGCAGGGCCAGCGCACTGTTGCAGAGAGCCGACGCATTCATGGGTTCAAGGGTCAGCGCACGTTGCAGTGCGGTGAGCGCCAGTTCCGGACGCCCGGCTTCGCGAAACAGGGCTCCCGCGTTGGACCACGCCGACGCGTGGTCCGGGCGCAGTGAACCCGCGCGCAGATATTCGGGCAGTGCGTGCGCGTGATGGCCCGCCAGATAGAAGGCGTCCGCCAAGGCGAGCTGCGCATCAAAATCCTGTGGGGCCATGTCGCGCGCGACACGCAACGAATCGATGGCCTCGGCGGGGCGGTCTGCTTTGATCAACGCAACGCCCAGCGCATAGTGAATCGGGCCCTGCGCAGGCGCGAGTGACGCGGCCTTCCGAAAGGCGCGCACGGCATCGTCAAAGCGACCCTGATCCAGTGCTTTCTTGCCGCTGTTGATGGCGGCATGCACGGAAGCGGGGACGGCTGCGTTGTGTCGGGTGTTCTGCGCTTTGGCCATGATGCGGTCGAATCGTCTGGCAGGAATGCCGTGAGGCGGTTGTGCCATACAGTATCGGCGCAGGCGTTCCGAAATTGAGTAAGTGGGTGCCCGCGCTGGTTCGCAGAGCGCCCAAACTGTCACGGGAACGGCCCGGGCCGTATCGCCCAATGACCGCGGCGTTACACCCCCGGCACATTTTTCGAAGTTTCTCAAGTTCCGGCTGGGTTCGACGATACCAGAACTTCGTACGGGAGGAAATCACTTCCCGACGCGGAGCACGGATGCTCCAGACAAGTTTAGGGAGAAACTCACACCATGCGTATTAACACGAACGTCGGCGCCCTCGATGCCGCCCGCAACCTGTTCATGGTTCAGCGTGAAGTCGGACAGTCGATGGGCAAGTTGTCCTCGGGTCTCCGCATTAACAAGGCATCAGACGACGCCGCCGGTCTCGCCATCGCGAACAACCTGCGCACGTCAACGCGCGCACTGACCCAGGCGGCCAACAACGCCGAGCAGGCCAACGCCATGTTGCAGATTGCCGAAGGTTCGGCGACGCAGATTCAGCGCATCCTGGAACGTCAGAAGGAATTGTTCATTCAGCGTGCGTCTTCACAGAACAGCGGTCAGACGGCTGCGCTCGACAGCGAATACTCGACATTGTCCTCGGAAGCCTCGCGTATTCTTGCCGCCACGAACTTCCAGGGCACGGCTGTATTCGGCACGTCACTCAGCTTCAAGGTCTCTGACACCACCGCCTCCGGCGCGGACACCATCGCGATCTCCATCGCGCTGACTACGTCGGACGTCTCGGCTGGCACGTCGGCTGCGACAGACGTGACCACCCTGCTGAATTCCGTCAACACTGCGCTCGGAACAATTGGCGCCGCGCAGAACCGTCTCGGCTACACCATTGCCAGCATCAAGTCGGCAATCGTCAACCAGTCGGCAGCAGAATCAACCATTCGCGACGTCGACATGGCGGCGGAAATGGCGACCTTCACGAAGAACAACATTCTGGCGCAGGCTGGTACTGCAATGTTGGCGCAGGCCAATCAGAGTGGGCAAAGCGTTCTCTCGCTTCTTCGATAAACAGTAGAAGCAATTCGATGAAACGGCGCCCCGGCGTCAGAGAGCGGATTCTCGCTCTCTGGCACCGGGGTAACCGTCGGATAAGAACCTCGAGAACCCCAGCAGCAATCGGTCGCACTCTGCGCCGAAAGCGTGGTTGGCGTGTCGAGGTGAAGCCGTAGCAATCACCCGGGTTTCCCCCGGAGGCTCGCAGAACGCGAGAGGAGACGTCATATGCCACCCCCCGTAGCGAATTTCAGCGGTCTCGCAAGCAGTATTGACTGGAACAGCATTGTTGACCAGCTCACCGCGGTCGACGAAGCGCGTAACGTCACGCCTCTGACAAACGAAATCGAAAAGCGTACGGCTCAGCGAGCCGCCTGGGCCAAGTTCCAGGGGCTCACCGAGAAGCTGAACGATTCGGCACGCACGCTGCGCGGGGGCGGCATTGGCGGATTTCTCGCCACCGCAGGATTGAGTCCCGCCACGGGTCGTTCGCTCCTCAGTGCGTCAACGTCGGCCACGGCGACTGCAGGCAACTACAAAGTGGAAGTGCTGCAGCTCGCGCAGGCCGCCAAGATCAGTGGCAGTTCGGTGGCGTCGAGTTCTACCGCGATGGGTTTCACCGGTGATTTCGGAATCAATGGCACAACGATCAATGTTTCGGTAACGGACACGCTGGCCGATGTGCGTACGAAAATCAACGATGCGAATACCGGTGCCACACCCACCGGAGTCACCGCGACCATCCTGTCCAACGGCAGTGGTGGGGGACGGTTGGTGCTGACGCGTGACTCGGCGGGTGGCAGTGGCATCAACCTGACGGAAGGCGCTGGCGGTCTCACGCGCGAGTTCGGCTTTCTCGATTCGCGGAGCAAGTCGGTCTCGTCGACGACGGCCGCTATTGCGAGCGCTCTTGGCCTGGTCGTGGTTCCACCGCCGGCCACCATGCGCGTGAACGGGCAGGTGATTTCGGTTGACCTCTCGGTCGACTCGATTGCCAGTCTGGTAGCCAAGATCAACGCAGCGGGCGGACAGGCATCGGTGGAGCCTACCGCGAACGGGGACACTCCTGGCTTTCAGATTTCGGCGGACGGCAACGTGACCGCCAATCCCGGGGACGTCAACAGCCAGGCTGTTATTGACGCGCTGGGTTTTGCCGCCGGATCATTCACGGCCGTGCGTCAGTCAGTGACATCGCAGGGTTTTACCGACGCCGCCAATGCGACGGCCACCGGTTCCACGTTGCTCACCGATCTGAAAATTGGCGGAGTCGCTGCAGGGCTGGTCGCTGGAGATTCCATTAATGTGCGCGGAATGCGCGGTGATGGTTCCGCGGTCACCACTGGCGTCACTATCGATCCGGGCGAAACGCTGCAAACGCTGTTGGACAAGCTCAACGACGCCACGACGGGTTATGGCTCGGGTACGCGCCCAGCGACCGCAGTGCTTGGCGCCGATGGAGCCATTCACTTGACGGACAATACCGGCGGCGATTCTCGGCTGACGATGTCGCTCTCCGCCGTGAAAGCCAACGGATCCGCCACGGCGTTCGCAACATCGTCGGTGTCCACGGTGGGGCGGCAGCGTGAAGTGAACAAGGCACAGGATGCCGAACTGCGGGTCGATGGCGTACTGTTGTCGCGCAGTTCGAATACCATCACCGACGCGATCGGCGGCGTGACCCTTTCGCTGCAGAACGCCGAACCCGGCGAAGTCATTGACGTTGCGGTGACCAAGGACCAGGACAACGCGGTCAAGTCCATTCAGGAATTCGCCGACGCATACAATAACGTCGTGAAGTTCTTCGAAGAACAGCGCGAAAAGGCGGCGCCGTTATACGGCAACAGTTCGTTGCGATCGACGGTCGCGTCGTTCACGCAATCGCTTCGCACGTCCGTGTCGTCCAATACCACGTTCAACACGCTGTCGGTCATGGGGTTGGCGTTGAATCGTTTTGGGCAGTTGGACGCGAACGCCAGCAAGATCAAGGCGGCGCTGGACAGTAAGCCGGCCGAAGTCGAAGCACTGTTTGGATTGAACGGTGTTGGCGGGGCCTTCGTCACGGCGACGGACAACGCGACACAATTCGGTACTGGTACCATCAGTTCGCAAACCCTCAGCATTGACGATTCGGTGCGCCGGTTGCGCAGTCGGGCCGATGAACAGGCGCGTCGCGTGGAACTCCGCCGCATCGACCTGGTGGCCCGCTACGCGCAGATGGAGTCGACGCTCAGCGCGCTGAACGGCACGAAGAATTTTCTGACCAACGCAATCGCGTCGATGCAATCAAGCTCCTAGGTGTTATAGCCGATACTGTCAGGCGAAGCAGGTCATTCCCGTCACAAACCAACCGCTCCTAATGTCCTATGCAACGCAGGTCGCGAGCTACCGCGAAATGGAGATTCTGTCGGCGTCTCCCGAACGGCTCGTGGTCCTTTTGTTCGACCATCTCGTGGTGAATCTGCACCGCGTGCAGATTGCGCTGGAGAACAATGATGTGGGCCTGCGCACAACGTCTTTGTCCAGGGCCCGCGGTATCGTCAGCGAATTGCTGTCCACGCTCGATTTCGAAAAAGGTGGCCGCATCGCGCAGGACCTGCAAAGCCTGTACGGCTTTCTGCTTGGCGAAATGGCCGAGGTGGGCTTGCACCGCGACGCGCGGAAAGTGGCCCGGCTCAAAACGATTGCCGACGAACTGCGAATGGCATTCACCGGGGCGGCCAATGCGGCGGTGCCGGTCAAACGTCTAGCCTGAACCCCGTGAACCTGCGTCCCGCTCAACGCATTGTTGCCTCGGTGCGACGCGCCTCGTCCGTCCGGGCAGCCGCGGCGCGTGAAGCGGCGGCGCTGTGCAGGACGTTCGATCAGCTCGCAAGCGAAGCGGCGGTCAATATTGACAATCCGCAACGGTTCGCGGACCTGCTGGCGCAGCGAGATGACGTGCTCGCACTCTTGAACGATCATCTCATCACGCTTCGCCTGGAACGCCCCAGTGCGGATGGACCGGCGTACCTCGGGGCGGAACGCGATGCGGACACCGCCGACGACCTCATCATACAAGTGCGCGAATCGTTGGAAGCGTCCCTGGCAGCGACGTCCGTGCTGACCGCGCGGGTCGCCGAACGCGCTGCCGAACTGCGTCAGGAAATCGCGGCGGTGAACAGGACGGGATTTGCCCAGCATGCCTACGGGGCGCAGCAGGGTGGCGCGCTTCTGGACGGACGGCGCTGACGATGAGCACCCTCGCACGAAACGTGACCGATCCGGCACCGCTAGATCGCTCCTTTGGGACCCTGCTGGCCGAGACGTTGCTCGAGATGGAATCGGCGGAATTGATGGACCTCGTGCCCGAGGATGCGGTGCAGCGCCTTTCACTGGAGGCCCAGCAGGCAGTCGTTGGTCAGACCGGCCGGCCGCTTCCCCGAGTGGGCGGGTACAGTTACCGCGTGGCCACCGTTTCACCTCCGGCACAAACCCATTCGCAGCTGGATGTTCGCTACTGAAGGTGCAGGATCCCCGCCGGGCGGCCGGAATGGCGCCGGGGGCAAGTCTTGCTCAAGTCTTGATGGTTGTCTGCCGATAATCCTCTCAGGAGGAGGAAAAACCGATGAAAATCAACAGCAGCATTTTCGATCCGCTTCGCCCAGATCGTGGCCACGCCACCGAGTCCACCAACGGAACCCGTTCGGGGGAATCGGCCAAACCGGTCGCACCGGTGGCTCCAACCACGCAGCGTCGCGACTCAGTCCAGATCTCGGAGACGGCGCGTTCCCTCGCGTCACGAGCCGACGCAGAACAGCGCGCGCAACTCGATCCGGAGCGCGTCGCCGAACTGCGGCGCAAAGTGTATGAAGGGGCCTATAACAACCTCGATGTCGTCGACCAAGTCGCGCGCCGAATTCTTACCAGGGGCGAACTGTAAACCACCATGAAGTTTCTTGTCGTCGATGACTCCGCGACCATGCGTCGCATTGTAGTGAATTCTCTCCAGCGCATTGGATACAACGAAACGGTCGAAGCGGCCGATGGCGTTGAGGCGCTGGCAAAGTTTGATCAGTCCATCTGTTTTATCATCACGGATTGGAACATGCCGAACATGAGCGGCACGGAACTGGCGAAAGCCATTCGCGCGCGCGCCGACGGCCAGAGTGTTCCCGTGCTGATGGTGACCGCCCGTTCCGTGCGCGACGACATTCTCGTGGCCATGGAGGCCGGCGTGAACAACTACATCGTCAAGCCATTCACCCCCGCAGTGCTCAAGGAAAAGATTGACGCACTGTTGCCGGCGGCTGCCTGAGCCGATGTCCTCAATGACTACCAATCGCACGCAGGCAGTGTTGTACGAGTCGGAGGCCGCCCTCCGTCTGGTGGATCACGAACTGAACGAATTGCACGACGTGGAACAACCGGACACGCCAGCGCCCGTCCTGATCACTGGCGGCGTTGACGGGCTGAATGAAGTTGCGGCCGTGCTGCACCGCGCGAATTCCCAGATCATCGCGGTGTTGGCTCGTATCCGCGAAGGAAGGGCCGCCATTGAAAGCACGGCCGTCGGACGCGTCAAGATGACGCAGGACAAGTTGCGCGAAGTGACCTCGGCCACCGAAGACGCGGCCATCAACATCATGGACGCCTGCGATCGCGCGACCACGCTGGTTGATGAACTCGACTCGATCGACGCCAACGAAACGGCCGACCGCGCGAAGGCCGCCGAATTGCGCGGCTCCCTGCGCGACGAACTCTTCCTGATGATGGGAGCGCTCCAGTTTCAGGACATTACGTCGCAGCAGCTGGCGCATGCATCGTCGGTGCTCGACGAAATGGAAGCGCGCATGTTAGCCGTGGCCAAGTTGTTCGATCCTTCAATCAGCCTCGCAGTACCACTTACCGAAGCGGTAACCGACAATGCTGCCTCGTCGTTCGACGCCAATGCGACCATGCGGGACTCGGACTGCCGACAGGCGCTGGCTGACGAAATTTTCACGGCCGCCAAAGGCCAGGCGGCCTGACGCTCGCGTCAGCGCTCCCGCGGGGGTGTCGTTGTGATTCCGACAACATTGGACGACGCGGCGATGCTGCTGATGCAGCTCGAGACGACCGATACCGCCGATCTCACGGAATTGCGGGATGCCCTCGTCGCGCTGGTCTTCGATAGCAAAATTCCCACCACCGCAGAGCCCCACGTCGCACGTGCGGCGCGGTTGCTGGGTGGCATTCTGGACAACACTGCCGTCAATGCGGCGGCTGATTTTCAGCGGGTCAACGACGCAATGGAAAGTGCGCTCGCCGTTGACGGAGTGCTCGCGGCTCTAACGCCGGAACACCACGCTCCGGCCGCTGCGCCTTCCCCCGCCCGCGCGCATGACGCGCTGCCCGACGACACCGACCTCGAACTGCTGCGCGACTTCCTCAGCGAAGCCGCGGAGTATATCGAATCATCGGAAGTGGCCCTGCTGGCGCTGGAAGCCGATCCACAAGACGCCGAAGCGGTGAACACGGTGTTTCGGGCGTTCCACACCGTCAAAAGCACCGCCGCGTTTCTCGGGCTCACACATATCGCCGAGTTTGCGCACGAAGCCGAATCGCTGCTGAGTCGAGTCCGCGACCGCGAGTTCAGTTATGGTCCCGGTTGCGCCGACTTGTCGCTGCGGTCGGTCGACATGCTGAAGGCGCTGCTCGGGTCGGTGGAACATGCAATCGCCGGCGACGGGTCGCTGGTGCGGCCGGAAGGCTACCCGCGGTTGGTGGCCGTGCTGGCGAACTACCGTCCCGATCAGGACGCGGCCAGCGTGGGCGCCGTCCCCATGGTGGAAGCCGGCCCGCGCGCACAGCGCACCGAGTCCGTGGCCGACGCGACCATTCGCGTGCGCACGGATCGGCTGGACCGGTTGATCAACATGGTGGGCGAACTGGTCATTGCGCAGACCATGATTGGCGGCGACGACCTCCTGGCCAACGGACTCCAACCGGACCTGGCACGCAAGGTCACACACGCCGGCAAAATTGTGCGCGAGTTGCAGGAGCTCAGTATGTCCATGCGCATGGTGCCGCTGCGTTCAACATTTCAAAAACTCGCGCGTGTCGTTCGCGATACGGCCAGCAAGGTTGGCAAGTCGGTCCACTTCGCCACCGACGGTGACGAAGTGGAAATCGACCGCAATCTGGTCGACATCCTCGCCGATCCCCTGGTCCACATGGTGCGCAACGCGGTCGACCACGGCATTGAATTGCCGAACGATCGTTCGCGTTCGGGCAAACCATCAACCGGCACCGTACGCCTCTCCGCGTATCACGCGTCGGGCAACGTGGTGGTCGACCTAATTGATGACGGCGCGGGTCTCGATCGCGCACGAATTGTCAGAAAGGCCATTGAGAAAGGACTGATCGAAAGCGATCGCGGGATGTCCGACAGCGATGTCTTCAACTTGATTTTCGCGCCGGGGTTCTCGACGGCCGAAAAAGTCACGGACATCTCCGGACGCGGGGTCGGCCTGGATGTGGTGCGACGCAACCTCGAGTTGATTCGGGGCCGTCTGGAAATCAGTTCCGCACCGGGCGCAGGTACCACGTTTTCGCTGCGGCTGCCGCTCACGCTTGCGGTCACCGATGGCATGCTGGTGCGCGTCGGTTCGGAACGGTTTGTGATTCCGTTAACCCAGATTCACATGAGCTTCCAACCCGAACCCTCCATGCTGTCCACGGTGGTGGGCAACGGGGAAATGGTGCGGCTGCGTGGGTCGCTGATGCCCGTGGTCCGATTGCACCGGATGTTCAACATCCGGGATGCCATCGAGAATCCACTCCAGGCATTGCTCGTGATCGTGGATGACGGCGCACAACGTACGGCCCTGATGGTCGATGAGTTGCTTGGCCAGCAACAGGTCGTCGCAAAACCGTTGGGCGAAGCCCTGGGCCGTATTCCGGGCTTCAGCGGCGGCGCAATTCTGGGCGACGGGCGAGTGGGACTTATTCTCGATGTGCGGGAAACCACGTCGCTGACGGCTCCCCCCTTGAAATTGGCATCATGAACGATCAGCAGACGGCTTTGGTGCCGGCGCACGCACGCGCTGGCAAATATCTCACGTTTTTTCTCGCGGGCGAAGAATATGGCCTCGAGATTCTCAAGGTGAGCGAAATTATTGGCATGCAGGCGATCACGCGCGTCCCGCGAACGCCGGACTTTGTCCGCGGTGTCATCAATCTGCGCGGCAAGGTGATTCCCATTACCGATTTGCGTGTGAAATTCGGCATGACCAGCAATGATTCCGAGGAGAGCTGCATCATCGTCGTGCAAATGCGGGAGGTGCAGACCGGCATTGTCGTGGATCGTGTCAGCGAAGTAGTCGCGCTTACCGAAGACGAGATCGCCAATTCCCCGGAGTTTGGCGCCGGCGTGGACACCGATTTGCTGCTCGGCATTGGTAAATCCGGCGATCGCGTCAAACTGCTGCTGGATATCGACAAGGTGTTGGCCGCCAGAGAGGTCTCGGTGCTGACCGATGTTCTCGGGGCTGTTGCGGCCTGATCGACGGGACAGACGAAACATGTCACTTCTCGTCGAACCTTCCGGCTCCGCATCACCGGCACTCGCTGATCATGAGCTCACCCAGGCGCAGTTCAGCCGGGTGGCGAAGCTGCTGTACGATCATTGTGGTATTGCCATGCGTCCGGGTAAGGAAGGGTTAGTCCGCGCCCGTCTTGCGAAACGGCTGCGGAAATTGTCACTCCCCGATTTTGACGCGTATTTCCAGCGGGTTGGCGACAATCCGGCGGACAGCGAGTTTCGGGAAATGGTGGATGCGCTGACGACCAACAAGACCAGCTTCCTGCGGGAGCGCGCGCATTTCGACTACCTGCGTGACCACCTCCTCCCGCCACTCACCAACTCTGCGCGCATCTGGAGCGCCGGTTGTTCGAGCGGTGAGGAACCCTACACACTGGCCATGCTGTTGCTGGACCATGCGCAGACCACGGGACTCCAGGACATTCGTATTCTGGCCACGGATATCAGTCAACGCAGTCTCGCCGCCGCGAGCGCTGGCACCTACGCCGCCGATATCATGGCCGACGTGCCCGCTGAATGGCAACGGCGTTACTGGACTCGCTCGGAAATACCTGGCGGGGCCGAGTCCTTCACGGCCCTGCCCGCGCTGCGCAGGCTTGTGAAATTCGCGCGCTTGAACCTGATGGAACAGTGGCCCATGTCGGGCCCGTTCGACGCCATTTTCTGTCGCAACGTCATGATCTACTTTGACAAACCCACCCAACAGCGACTGGTCGAACGGTATTGGTCCCTGCTGCGCCCCGGCGGACATCTGTTCGTTGGGCACCGCGAAAGTCTCACCGGCACGTCACATCGCTTTCGGTATGTGCAGCCCGCCGTCTACGTGCGCTGACCATGGCCGCCGCCGTCCTGCCCATGCGTGATCGTGTCGTCGGTGTCGCCGATGTCAGAGTGTCGAACGACGCACAAGACCGTCTCGTGACCTATGCACTGGGCAGTTGCCTTGGGTTGGCGGTGTACGACCCTGTCGCCCAGGTGGCTGGCTTGCTACATGTGATGTTGCCAACGGGGGCCATTGATCCCGACAAGATGGAACGGAATCCTTCCATGTTTGTCGACAGCGGCGTGCCCGCGTTATTCAAAAAATGTTACCTGATGGGCGCACGGAAAGAACGCATGATCGTGAAGGTGGCCGGTGGTTCGCATACGGGGGCCACCGACGAAGACGACAAATACCAGATCGGAAAACGCAATCTTTTGGCGCTCCGCAAGTTGCTCTGGAAGAACGGGGTGATGCTGCACGCGGAAGAAACGGGTGGCGTGCAGGTATCGCGCACGATGTGGTGCGAAGTTGCGACCGGTGAGGTCACCCTGAAGGCGAACGGGACAGAATGCAAACTCTAGACGCGGCGTACACTTATGGCCTTTAACGTGTTAGTGGTGGATGACAGTGCGGTCATGCGCACCATGGTGGTCCGCACACTCAAAATGAGCGGCATTCCGCTGGCGACCGTGCACGAAGCGGCCAACGGCGAAGACGGCCTGCGCCTGCTGGGCGAGGAGTGGATTGACCTCGTGCTGCTCGACGTCAACATGCCCGTGATGAACGGCGAAGAAATGCTGCAGCGCATGCGCGCAAGTCCGGCCACCCGCGATATTCGCGTCATCGTGGTGTCCACGGAAGGCAGCGAAACACGACTCGCTGCTCTGCGACAAATTGGCGCCTCAATCGTGCACAAACCTTTTGCGCCAACCACGTTGCGCAATACCATCCTTCGCGTAACCGGAGTTTCCGATGCCGAGTACTATGGAGCAGTGCCTGTCGCAGACGCTGGCGGCGACTTTTGAAGAGCTCGCGCTCACGTGCGCAGACTTCAACCTGTCCGACACCCAGCGCGCCGCACCCGTCGACGTGGCCATGGCGGTCAGTTTCAGCGGCCCGCTGAACGGGTGGCTGGTCCTGAAAGCCACCTCGCACATTCTGCCGGCCATTGCTGAAAACATGCTGGGCTCTGACATCGTCGACGACCCCTCCGTCGAGCGCGACGCGCTGGGCGAACTGGCCAACGTGATATGCGGCAATCTGTTGCCACTCATTGGCGGGGCGCAGGCCGTCTTTGTGTTGTCGGCGCCGCAGGCGTTCGACAATGCCGACCAGACATCCCGATATTCACCGAGCGCGCGCACGTGCGTTGGTATTGAAAGTGGTCGCGCCGTCGCACAACTGCTGTTGTCCGATGACAGCCGGCGCGCGCTCGGTCTACCCGTGGCAGAACCCATCGCCGCCCTCGCGTGAACCGACCGACGCAACCCGGACTGATGGCCCTGTCTCCCAATCCGCGTGGCATTCCCCCAGGGGGGCCCGCCCGGACCGGCAAGACGCGTGTGCTGATTGTCGACGACTCGGCGTTGGTACGCCGCGTGCTCACCGAGGGCCTCGCCAAATATCCGGATATCGAAGTGGTGGGCACCGCGTCCGATCCGTACATCGCGCGCGAGTGCATTGTGAAACTCTCACCCGATGTGGTCACGCTGGACATTGAAATGCCGCGGATGGACGGCTTGTCCTTCCTCAGCAAATTGATGCGGCATTATCCGATTCCCGTCATCGTCGTGAGCTCGCTCACAACGGAATACAGCGAAACAGCGTTGCGGGCGCTCGCACTCGGTGCCATCGACGTGATTGCGAAGCCCGGTTCGTGGTCAGCAACTGCCGAGGTGACAGACGCACTGGCAAAATCCATTCGCGTGGCCTCGCAGGCACGCGTGCAGCGGCCGCTCGACCTGGCCGAGGGGTTGCTCAAGCCGCGCCGGCCCATCTCAGAGCTGGATATCTCGCAGCAGGTCATTGCGATTGGGGCATCAACGGGTGGCACACAAGCCATCGAAACGGTATTGCGGCAGTTCCCAGCCGATGCACCCGGAACGGTCATTGTACAGCATATGCCCGAGCGATTCACGGAATCGTTTGCTCGCCGCTTGAACGAACAGTGCAGTATTCACGTGCGGGAAGCCAGCGATGGCGATGTGATTGCTGCGGGTCTCGCGTTGATCGCGCCCGGTGATAAACATCTGGTCATTCAGCAAAGCGGCACCCATTGGGTCGCGCGCGTGAAAGATGGCCCCAAGATTCATCATCAGCGACCCGCGGCGGACGTCCTGTTCCAGAGTGTGGCGCGAGCCGCAGGAGCCCGCGCGGTGGGGGCGCTGCTGACCGGCATGGGCGCAGACGGTGCGCGGGGATTGCTGGCCATGCGTGATGCGGGTGCCCACACCATTGCACAAGACGAAGCAAGTTGCGTGGTCTTCGGCATGCCGCGCGAAGCCATTCGGCTTGACGCCGCCAGCGAGGTATTGCCGCTCAACCGAATTGCCAGGCATCTGCTCCTGCACGCGGCCAGCAACGCGCGAGCCGCATAACGAATCCCTTGGCGGTTCCCACACGCGAACCAGCCACGTTGCGAGCGTGCCGCTCAGGAACCCGGTTTCTGGGCGGTGAGCGTTTCGGCGCCGGCGGGCATCGGAAGCCACATCCGAACCCGCGTGCCGGGGGCGGCGCGGGTTGCACTTGCAATGGCGAATTGGCCGTTGCCGTTCCACGCGACGCTTCGAGCAAGTGGCAGACCAAAGCCCGCACCACGCACCGCTTGTTTGGTGGTGACAAACGGATCGAACGCGTCAGTCAGCACCGCTGCGGAAAATCCCGGCCCCGCATCCGCAATTTCCAACACGGCCCAGTGGCCCGGCTCAATCGGCATTCCACCGTCCACGATGGGGGCCGAAAGCCATTCACACCACGTGCGCACTCGCACAACTGCCGCCGGCGGCGAGGCCTCGCATGCATTAAGGATCACTTCCCGAATAGCTTCGTCCAGCCAGGTGGCGTCCGCATTGACGACCGCGCCTGAAGTAAGCTGCACGTGCACCGGGTGGCTGAAGGAGGTTGATTGCACCACATCGGTGACGCTCCCGTCCAATGCGACCGGACCCAGTCGAGCGCCCGCCGTCCGCGCAAACCTCACAATGCGATGCAGGTAGTCGATCATGGCATCGGCTGCCCGATGAATTTCCTGCACATCCGCAAATGTGGTTCCGCCAGGCGGAAGATCGCCCAGCAACAGCTCCGAATACGTTCGTACCACCGTGACGAAGTTGTTCATGTCATGCGACATGCGGCGCGCGAAAAGGGTCAGCGCGGCCACGCGACGTTGCTCGTGGGCAAGCGCCGCACGCGCGTTCGCCATCTCCTCAGCAGTTGCTGCCCGGAACTCAGTTGAGTGGCTCATGAAAATCACATCCTTCGAGATTGAAGACAGTGCCTGCGGACTGCCGTGCGGTCAAACACGCGCTGACTGGAATGAAGCGGACTCCGAAAGACATGGACACCGCTCAATTCGGCGCTATCGTTCCTGTTACTCCTACCCACTCGCCCATGCGCTTTCGCCTCGCCTCCACCGTACTACTCGGCACCTCCTTTTTGGTGTCGGTGCGCGATTCACAGGCCCAGTCTCCAGCAGTTCCGACCGACCCGCGGCCCATCGCCGAACAAATCGCAGCCGCAACGCTGCCACTGCCCACCTCCATGCGGGACGGCGCTGGCGTGCTGGGGTACAAGACCGCCGGAAAACTTGAACTGCTGCGCGCTGCCAGAAATGGCATGGTATGCCTGGGGAACGATCCATCGGCCGGCAGCTTCCATGTCGCCTGCTATCATGAATCCATGGAACCATTCATGGCGCGTGGTCGCGCGTTGCGCCAGTCCGGTGTTGGCGGAACGCAGGTCGACACCGTGCGGTTCGCCGAAGTGAAGGCCGGCAAGATCAAGATGCCGTCGTTCCCGGCATCCCTGTATCAGTTAACGGGCCCCAAGGGTGATTTCGATCCGGCTACGGGGCTCGCAGCGAAGTCTCGCCCGACTTACGTGGTGTACATCCCGTTCGCCACCGTCGAGTCCACGGGACTGCCACTCCGAGCGGAAGGAGGTCGCCCGTGGATCATGTTTCCCGGCACCCCGAAAGCGCACATCATGATTACCGGGACCATGTGAGCAGTCGGCTCAACGCAGTCACGCTGAAACAGGCATCCGACGAACTATCGGCCTCCGACGAAACGCTGGCTCGGGTCATCGCCGCGGTTGGCCCGTGTACCATGATTCCGCGCACCGACGGATCGCATTTCGATCACCTTACCCGCAACATCGTGTATCAACAACTGTCCGGTGCCGCAGCGGGCACTATACATGGGCGGTTCATTGAACGATGTGGAAACGGCCAGTTGCCAACACCCGAACAACTGCTGGCACTCGATGAGGCGACGCTGCGCGCCTGCGGACTGTCCACGGCGAAAGTGGCCGCCATTCGCGATTTGGCGCGCCATGTCAGCGACAACCGGCTGCCGCTACACGATCTTGAGCAGATGGACGACCAGTCCGTTATCGACGCACTCGTGCCCGTGCGCGGCATCGGCGTGTGGACCGCGCAAATGTTTCTGATGTTTCGCCTGGGTCGCCCGGACGTGTTGCCGGTTCTCGATCTTGGTGTACGCAAAGGGGCGCAGCGAATCTATCGCCTGCGCAAGTTGCCCGAGGCCGCGCGACTCGAAAAAGTAGCCAGGGCATGGCGTCCGTGGCGATCAGTCGCAAGCTGGTACTGTTGGCGTGTGCTCGACCTCAATAACGCAAGCGGCTGGTAACCTATGAGCATTGCAAAATTTCAGCGTTCGCTTCGCACCCCTGTTTCGGTGGACACCCTGTTCGCGTGGCACGAGCGACCCGGGGCCTTCCAGCGGCTTTCCCCTCCGTGGGACCACGCAAAAGTGGTCGAACACACGGGCGGCATTCGCGACGGTGCGCGCGTGGTGTTGAGTGTCCCAGCCGGACCCATTCAGACACGCTGGGTCATCGAGCATCGCGACTACCAGCCCAACCGTCAATTCCGCGACATTCTGCTGCAAGGGCCGTTTGCGCGCTTCGAACACACGCACAGCTTTTATGCCGATAGTGCCACAACCAGCTCACTCGAAGATACAATCGAGTACGAGTTACCCATGGGCGCTGTCGGCTCGTTTGCAGGAGGTTGGTATGCCAGCAGCACACTCGATCAGGTCTTCCGGTACCGGCACGACGTATTGCTCGGCGATCTGCAACGACATGCACAGTTCGCGCACCGCGCGCCTCTGCGGGTAGCGGTTACGGGGGCCAGCGGGTTTATCGGCACGCAAGTGTGCGCTTTTCTCACCACCGGCGGGCACACGGTGCTGCGCATTGGACGCGGCGCCGTGAACCCAGGTGTCGTGGATGTCCCGTGGGATCCCGCGCGCGGGGTGTTAAACCCCGCCGACCTCGAAGGCATCGATGCGGTCATTCATCTCGCCGGCGCGAATATCGCCGAGCGCTGGACGGAACCACACAAGAAAGCCATTCGTGACAGTCGGGTGCAGGGCACCACGCTCATTGCCAGGACCATTGCGTCCCTTCAGAAGAAACCTGAAGTGTTGCTCAGTGCGTCCGCCATCGGTGTGTATGGTGATCGCGGCGACGAAATTCTGGACGAGTCCAGTACGCTGGGCAGCGGATTTCTCTGCGATGTCGGGCGTGAGTGGGAGGCCGGGACCGCGGTGGCTGAAATGGCCGGTATTCGCGTGGTACATATGCGGACGGGTATTGTGCAGGGAGCGGCGGGCGGTGCGCTTGGCAAACAGTTGCCGTTTTTTCGTGCGGGTGTTGGCGGACCGTTGGCTGGTGGCAAGGCGTGGGTCAGTCCAATTGCGCTGGACGACGAAATTGGGGCCATCCATTTCTGCCTCATGCAACCCAGCATTCGCGGCGCGGTGAACTTCGTGGCACCGCATCCCATCACCAACGCAAAGTATACAGAGGCGTTAGGCAGCGTGCTGCATCGGCCGGCATTTCTTCCCGTGCCGGCGTTTGGATTATATGCCTTGTTTGGCAAAGAGATGGTGGACCAGACAATACTCACCAGCCTGCGCGTGATGCCAGCCGTGTTGCAACGCGAAGGGTTCCAGTTCCGGCATCCGACCATCCGCCAGATTCTGGAATTCGAGTTAGGGCAGGCTCCCGCTTGAACATGCGGCCTTCATCCAGCTGTTGTTCGGTCAGCCAAAAGGGGAATAAGCAGCAAAATTGACACAAACCTGCGGGTTTGCCGTATTATTCTACCACATATGAACGCCATCATCCTGGAAAGCGTCCTCTTCTTCGCCCTCGTGGCGGTGGTGGGCGCTTTAGTCGTTTATTCCGTTCGCCATACACCCTTTGGCCAACGCTTCAGGCAAACGGCCAATCGCCGTCGTATTGACCAGCAGGCGGACCTGACGTGTCCCATTCACGGCTTGCAGGAGGCCTCCACGATGGTACGCCTGCCGACCGGCGAAGTTCTGTGTCCCCAGTGTTATCAGGAGGCGGTCCATGGCGTTGTCGATTGACGAAACACTCGCAGGCATGCGTAACTCGATGAAATCTTCCATGAGCGGCGGAACCGGAGGTAATTCAGGGATGGCAAAGAAACTGGTGATCGCAGCGGGCATCTTGCTCGTGATGATCTTTCTCGTCCGACCCACGATCATTTACGTGGAGCCTGGGCACGTGGGCATTGTCATTCATCGCGGTGGTGGTGGTGTGGACGACGTGCCGCTGGGTCCGGGTTTGCACGTGCGCAATCCCGTCATGACGTCGATTGAGGAATACCCGACGTTCATGCAGACCATCGTACTTACCCGGAGTGCCACGGAAGGGAGCCTGGACAACGACGAAATTAATGTCAACTCCGTCGAAGGGCAGCCTGTGTCGGTGGATGTTTCCATGTCGTTCGAAATCGATCCTGCGCGGGTGCCGGCCCTGTACAAGCAGTTCCGCACGGACATCGATGCCATCAAGCACGGATTCGTCAAACAAGCCATTCGCCAGTCGCTGCAGGAAAGTATGGGCACGGAGGAAATTGCTTCCATGATGGGCCCAAAGAAGGCCGAGGTGGTCGCATTGGCGCAGGCCAAGTTGCAAAAGCGGCTCGATCCGTACGGGTTGAACGTGATGCAATTCACGATCAACGAATTGCGTGCGCCCGCGGCCGTGATGGAAGCCATCTCGCTCAAGAACGTCATGCAACAGCAGGCGCTCACCGCGCAGAATGAGTTGCAGAAAAATCAGTTTCAGGCGCAGGGTGACTCCATCAAGGCGGCCGGTCGGGCCAAAGCCATTCTGGCCGAAGCCGAAGCGCAGGCCAAGGCCAACGAACTGCTGTCGCGCAGCATAACCGGTAACCTGGTGAGCTACGAAATGGCGAAACGTTGGGACGGCAAAATGCCGCAAGTGACCGGCGGGGCGATGCCCATGTTCCAGTTGCCCGGTTTGGGCGGCAAACCCTAACCGTTCACCTCATGCCACACGTAGCCTTTGAATCGCTGTCGCCGAACGCCCGTGCCTGGGTGTTCGGCTCCAGTGTACCGCTAATTACTGAGAGCAGCCGTAAACAGTTACTCGCCGTGGTGGACGAGCATCTGAGCCAGTGGCGTGCGCACGGCGTTCCGCTGGTATGTTCACGCGAGTTTCGCGACGACCGGTTCCTGGTCGTCGCGGTCGATGAATCGGCGACGGGCGCTTCGGGCTGTTCGATTGACGGCTTGTTTCGAACGTTGCAGTCGTTGCAATCATCGCTGGGCACCACGCTGGTGGGTGGTGGGCCGCTGTTTTATCGCGATGGCGAAGGCGCCGTGGCGTGTGTAGATCGCGCGGGGTTTGCGGATGCAGTTGCCGCCGGCGGAATTACGGCGGACACACCCGTTTTCGATTTGACCGTGGCCAATGTCGCGGACTGGCGAGGCAGCTTTGAGAAACCGGCTGCGAAATCGTGGCATGCGCGGTTGCTGGGGTAGTCCCGGGTCCATCGCGACATTCGGACAATCCCGTGCGGACGCAGCGCTCCGATTTTCTCACGCGGAGTCGCGGAGGACGCTGAGGAATCATCGCGTGCGCCAGAGGCGCGATTCAAAGCTGGGCGCGCCGGGGATCTTTCACGCGGAGCACGCGAAGGGATCTTCGCACTCCGCCCAACACGTGGGACATTGAAATGCGTAAACCAAATTCCTTCAAGCAATATTCGAATGACTACGCACTCAACACGACGGGTGCAGTTCTCCGCATTCTCCGCGACTCCGCGTGAGAAAACCCCACCAAGCCGTATCCAGTCGAACGGATTAGTGCTCCGCCACCTCCGCGTGAAAAAACCGGAGCGCCGCGCAACACCGCAACCACTCGAATGTCGCTCCACCGCGGTGGCTCACTCCTTACGGCCGCAGCCACTCGTCCAGATGCTCCGCCACAAACGCATCGTCCGTCAAGCTCGGGAACCGCGTGCGAACGGCTGCAATCAACTGCGACTGCCCCGGAGACAATCGCTCACCGTCATCCAGTGTCAAGGTGTTGCGAACCAACCCCTGCCGTCGCAACACTTCCAGAATACCCGGCAAACATCCCGCAAAACTGTTCGCGACATCAAAGATCGCAGCGTTGGCCTCCGTGAGGCTTGACCCATAGGTCAACCATTCGCGTGGAATCTCAGTCCTGCCCGTCATTCGCCATTCCCGAATAGTATCGAACAACTGAACAGCCGACCGCGTCCACACCGCCCACTGCCCAAGCAACCCGCCTACGAAATGCGGCGCGCCAAACCCAGCGTGCGCGATGTCCATGAGCAAGTCGCTGACTATCGCGTCGTCATTGCCCGTGTACAGCGCGATATCGGTTCGACCGGAATCGGCAACCGCGCGAAGCACCTCCAACGTCGCATACCGATTGAACGGCGCAACCTTGATAGCGACCACCTGCGGAATTTCGGCAAACTCGCGCCAGAACGCGTAGTCCAGCAGACGTCCACCCACCGCCGGCTGCAGATAAAATCCAAACACCGGAATGACCGACGCAACCTCACGACAGTGCGCGAGCATTTCACTGGACGTGGCGTCGCGCCACGCACCCAGCGACAACAGACCGCAGTGATACCCAAGGGCTCCCGCGATTCCCGCTTCCCGAATGGCGTTCGCCGTGTTGCCAATCAGGCCCGCAACGCGCACAAAAGGCACAGCAGCGCTCCAACCGTCGCGCAATTCCGCGGTGCGTTTATGAAGCGCGTCCGTGGCCGTCTCGGCAGCCAAGGCCAGCACCGGCTCATACAGTCCCCACTTCGGGTCGTGAATGGGAAAGCCAGTAGTGTGCACACCAACGGCCACGCCACCCGCACCAGCCGCCACGTAATACCGCGTGAGTGCTCGCTGGTGTTGCTCGTCTACTACCAGCGAATTGGTGAGTGCCAGCGGATGGGCCGGAATCACCAGGCCCTGCAGCAACGCATAACGCAGTTCCGGGAGGGTCAGTGTGGTCATGGACGACTCAATACTTTCCGTCGCGCACGTCAAACCTGGTGGGCTTGCTGAGCACCGGCTGGCCACTGGACACCCACTGGGCCGTGTGGGCACAGAGTTCGTCGAGTGTCATGCCCGCAAACGGCAGCAGGGACTGCAAGCGGGTGGTGTTCGCCAATAACACGGGCGCCGGAGTCTTTGGTTGCTCGTCAGCGAACCGCACATCGCGCCCCATGACATTGGCCAATTGTTCGGCGATCAAACGCACGCTTACTATTGGGCCCGTGACATTGACGGCGAGCGCCGGGCACTCAGCGACGGCCAGCGATCGAAGGGCCAGCCGATTTGCATCGCCCTGCCAGACAACGTTGGCGGCTGGCGTTGCCAGTGAAATGGGTTCACCGCGTGCCAGCCGCAGCGCAATGTCGGTAACAACGCCGTAGCGCAAATCGCAGGCATAAAACAACCGGTACAGTACCAACGGGAATCCCAGTCGCCGTGACGCCGATTCAAACATGCGTTCGCGCCCGATGCACGACGCCGCGTATTCCCCATCGGGCACCATTGCGTCACCCTCGGCAGAACCGCCCTCGGTTAACGGCAACTTCGGATACACGTTGCCCGACGAAAAACACACTACCCGCGCACCATCGCAATGCTCCGCACCAAACGCAGCGGCGGCGACGTTGTGGGTCCAGGTGCCAACGGGATCACCAGTTGTACCGAACTTCTGACCGACCATCCACACCACATTCCGTGCACGTGGCACTTGCGCGTACGCCCGCGGATTGGACAGGTCGGCGCGCACAACCTCTATCCCGTGCTGCTGCAGAAGTTCTGCGGCGGTCGCACTGCTGTATCGAGACACCGCAATGACGCGACGGGCGCTTAATCCGGCGCGCGGTGCACCAATATCATCCAACGCACGTCGCGCCATGCGTGCGAGCGTTGGCCCCATCTTGCCACCAGCGCCCAGAATCAGTATATCGCCGTCAATACTGCGCAGTGCCTCGCGGGTTGCCTCGTCGGGACGCGACAGGCGCTCTTCAAGCTCGTCTTCGTTTTGCGGGGCGCTGTTCGGCACGCGCTCAGTCAGTCTCATTGTCGGTGGTGGCCTCTGGGCCGGCGTCGACCGGACCTGGCCCCACTACAATGCCCAGCTCACGCGCCAGTGCATGGCGTCCCTCGTCAATGGCATCACGCACTTGCTGCTTGAGGGCCGGAATGTCGGCAACGCTCAGGCCCGTCGTTTCAATGGGGTCGAGGGACGTCGCCAATGCGCGCGCCGGCAGAAATCGAAATGTGCCTTTGGCCATGGCGTAGCGCGTGCCGGCAACGGCAATGGGAAGAATTGGCGAGCCTGTTTCTATCGCAAGGCGAAACGCACCATCCTTGAACGGCAGCATCTCGGCCGTGCGTGAACGGGTCCCTTCCGGAAAAATCATCACCGACACACGCTTCTTGAGCCGGTCCCGGCATTGCACAATGGCTTCGGCCGCGGAATCCCGGTTGCCACGAATGAGTTTGATGTCGCCGGCCATCTGCATCATCCACCCCATGAGCGGAATTTTGAACATGGTGTCTTTGCTGAGCCACTTCATTTCCCAGGGGAACCGGCTCAACAGAAACACGTCGGCATACGATTCGTGGTTCGCGACGACCACGTACGGGCGGCGCGGATCCTGCAGTCGGCCGCGTGTCTTGAAGCGCCACAGTGGATTGATCCTGAGCGACATCACGGCCACCAGGCGAAAGGCGCGCCCTGCTGCATAGCGGCCGGGATCGAACGGTGCCGTTACCAGAAAAATGAGCGCGACAATTGGCGTACCAACGACCACACACATGGTCGTCGCAAACCAGGCCCAGTAGTTGAGGAGAGTGCGAATCACATGCCGTCCGTGAATTCGATGATTGAACAAGTGTCGCCGCCCACTGCGAAACTTCGAGGCTCACCGCGTCTCATGGTGCCGCTGCCACAACGGCAGCCGCGTGTCGCTGCAGGCGCCCAATCATGGCATGCAGCCCGGTTTCGCGCGCGCCGAGTCCGATGTTGTCCATCAACACGCGCACAAAATCCGCCGGAAGGGCGAGCGTCACCTGCGGTGGTTGGTCGTTGACCGCCGCGAACGTAATGGCCAGGACGGCGGCAATGGTCGGCGACTGGCGCGCGTTGATGTCCGCATAAAAATGCAGGGTGCCATCCGCATTGGTTTCCGGAAACAGGTCGACACGTGTCTGACATTCCGGGACGGTAAACCCGGTACGGTCGAGCGCGGCCAGACGCTGGGGCAACGGTTCCAGTTTCCTGGACCACGCCAACAGCGCCTCCATTTTTTCGTCGCGCCCGAGCGACTTGAAGCGCTCGAGGGTCCGGGCGATGGCCGGAGGCAGTACGTCGAGGTGCGGCGGTGTCATGCCGTATAGGAAATGTCGGTGCAGGAGAGCGGTCAAGCGGCAATTGCCCGCAGCGTTGGCTCATCACCGCGCAGCCACGTATCGTGATAGCCATGGAGCGCCTTCACATTTCGAATAAACCGACCGCACGGCGCCGAATAGCGGCGGCGACCGCGCTGCTTCTGTGCGTCCTCTCGGCTGGCTGCAAGCCCAAGGCCGAACTGGCCGAAGCGGTTGGAACGTTGGAAATGGTTGAGGTGGGTGTTGGACCGCTCCAGCCATCGCGCGCCGCCCGGGTATTGGTCCATGAAGGCGACGTGGTGCGGGCCGGTGATACGCTGGCGGTGTTTGTCCTGCCAACGCTGGCCGCCAGCGAGGATCAGGCGCTGGCGCGCGCCAATGCTGCCCGGCAGGCCGAGCGCGAATTGATGGCCGGAGCTCGGCCCGCCGAACTGGCTCGGGCCGAGGCGGAAGTGCAGGCGGCGCAAGCGGACGTCGACCGCACCGCGGCCGATCTGGTGCGACTTGAACCGTTGGGGGAACAGGGAAACATCAGTCGTGCCCAATTGGACGCTGCGCGGGGAGCCGCACGTACCGCGGCCAGCCGGCGCGATGCTGCACGCTCGGCGCTGCAGTTACTGAGGGAGGGTGCACGGCCAGAGCGACGCGCTGCGGCCACACAGGAAGCGCGCGGGGCCGAGGCGGCGGCCGCCATGATCCGGGCAACGGCACGCGATCTCGTACTTTTTGCCCCGGTGGACGGAATAGTGACCAATCGGCTGGCCGAACCTGGTGAAGTGTTGGCCGCCGGTCAGAATGCCCTGACGCTTGGCCAACCGGAACGACCGTGGGCGCGCATCTTTGTGTCGCAGCAGGCGCTGCTGCACATCAAAACCGGCGACTCGCTCGCTGCCCGCCTCGACGGCGATTCGACCATCTATCGGGGTCGTGTTTCGGCGATTGCCTCACGAGCGGAGTTCACACCGCGAGTGGCACTGACCGACCAGGAGCGCGCGGATCTGCTGTTTGCCGTCAAGCTGGACTTTGCGGACACCACCGGGCGGTTGAAAGCGGGGCTCCCAATCACTGTATTGCTGCCCGCAGCCAAACCGTGACGCGGCGGGCCGAGTCAGGTGCAGTCCCGTACGAGTGGGCGGTGCGCACGGAAAAATTGCGCAAAACCTACGGCGTGTTAGTAGCGGTGGAGAGTCTCGACTTGCAGATCAAGCGCGGAGAAGTGTTTGGTTTGCTCGGACCAAACGGATCGGGCAAGACCACCACCATTCGAATGTTGTGCGGACTGGTGACACCGACCAGTGGGCATGCGGATGTTGTTGGCGTCGATGTGGTACAGTCGCCGGAAGCCGTACGCCGACGTATTGGATACATGTCGCAACGGTACGGCCTGTACGACGATCTCACGGTTGAAGAAAACTTGCGCTTTTATTCGGCGGTGTACGGTCTGGTAGGTCGCGATCGCGAAGCGCGCCTCAAGGCGCATATGGATACTCTTGGCCTGGTGTCTCGCGCTCGGCAGTTGGCGGGAGGGTTAAGTGGCGGGTGGAAACAGCGACTGGCACTGGCGTGTGCCACCGCGCATCAGCCCGACTTGCTGTTTCTCGACGAACCCACGGCTGGCGTCGATCCGGCGGCGCGCCGACTGTTCTGGCAGACCATTTACGAACTGGCCGCGCGCGGCACCACCGTTCTCGTCACCACGCACTACATGGACGAAGCCGAACGCTGCCAGCGGCTCGCGTTTTTGTCGCGAGGGCATCTCATTGCGGTCGGTACGCCAAACGACGTCGTGACCCAGTTTGGTGCCGCTTCGGTGGAGGACGTGTTTGTACGCCTGCAGGAACAGGACGAAGCGGAGAAGTTGGCATGGGGGTAGTTGGCCGAATTGCCGACGCACTGCGTGGCTGGACGGTGTGGCCCATGTTGTGGAAGGAGTTTATTCAACTGCGACGCGACCGGTTGACCTTTGCGATGATGACGGGACTGCCCGCCGCGCAACTCATCCTGTTCGGGTACGCCATTCAACTGGATGTGCGAAACCTGCCCACGGTGGTGTTGGACGAGTCGCAATCGGTGGAGAGTCGTGCACTGATTTCGACGCTCGCCAATACGGACAACTTTCGGATCGTGGCCAGCATTCACAGCCGAACAGAAGCACGCGCGTGGATCGAGCGCGGCGACGCACGGGTCGCACTTGTCATTCCGCCGGACTACGAACGTCGAATCCGGCGGGGAGAAACTGGCACGGCTCAACTGCTGATTGATGCCGCCGATCCCCAAAGTTCAAGCGCCGCATTGTCCGGAGCGCAGCTCGCGGCGCAGGCGCGTGGCGCCGCGCTGCTGCAGGAGCGATTGCAGTTGCGGCCACCCGTCGACATTCGCGTACGGCCGTGGTACAACCCGTCGCAAAAAAGTTCAACGTTTATCGTGCCAGGCATTGTCGGGGTGTTGCTGACCATTACCATGACGCTCATCACCTCGACCGCCGTGGTGCGCGAACGGGAGCGCGGAACCCTCGAACAACTCATCGTCACACCGATTGGCCGCACCAGTCTCATCCTCGGCAAACTCATTCCGTTTGTGCTGGTGGGGTACATTCAAATGACCGTCGTCCTTGCGCTGGGGCGTCTGTTCTTCCGCGTGCCTGTTGAGGGCAGTCTGGTGCTGCTGTATTCCCTGTCGCTGGTATTCATCATTGCCAGTCTGGGTATCGGTATGCTCATCTCGACCATCGCGCGCACGCAGGGACAGGCCATGCAACTGAGTTTTTTCTTTTTGTTGCCCAATATCCTGCTGTCGGGCTACTTGTTTCCGCGCGCGGCCATGCCACTGCCCGCGCAGTACCTGGGCACGCTGCTGCCGCTTACGTATTACCTGGACATTCTCCGCGGCGTGTTGCTCAAGGGCATTGGCATTCAATACTTGTGGCGCGAATTCCTCACCCTGTCCGTTTTTGCTGCAGTGTTGATCACCATTTCCGTGCGCCGTTTTTCCAAGACGCTTGATTAGCCTGAATTAATGCGCTGGGTGATGTGTCGCACATCCCCACGTTCCCGCGCCTTCTAAATAACGCGCGGATGGTGGGTCGTGATCGGGGGTGGATGTTGACCAGTCCCGGTGGGCTTGCGCGGTCCGTCCGTCTGCCGCATGGTATCGCGGTGTACTCCGGCGCGTCGTCTGAATGGGCGGCATTCAGCGACGTGGCCGTCGTGTGTCTGGAAACGGAACTGCAACGGGGCTGGCAGGCTACTAATTTGTGGTAGCCTCGTTGGCCGCCAGCCTTCCTTCCAGAGAGCATGCCATGCTGATCAAACGCCCCGACGACATCCCCTCCTCGTCCATCACTCCCGAGTCGGTTTACCTGAACCGCCGTGAGTTTGTGGGTCAGGCGGGGGCGCTGGCCATGGGGGCGTTGGCCCTACCGTCCGTAGCGGCTGCAGCCGACAGTCGGCGCCAGCCCCTCACGCCTACGGACGAAGAACTGGTCACCACGTACAACAACTTCTACGAGTTCGGCACGGGCAAGGACGAGCCGGCCGAGAACGCGAAGAATTTCAAGACGATTCCCTGGACGGTGAAGGTCGAGGGGCTGGTGAAGACGCCCAAGACCTGGGCGTTCGAAGACCTCATGAAGGGGCTGACGGTTGAAGATCGCGTGTATCGCCATCGGTGCGTCGAAGCTTGGTCTATGGTGGTGCCGTGGCGCGGGGTTTCGATGAAGTCGTTCGTCAACAAACTGGAACCAACGCCAGGTGCAAAGTTCGTTGAGTTCACCACGCTGCTCGATCCGTCGCGCATGCCTGGGCAGCGCGGCAACGCCCTGCCGTGGCCGTACGTCGAAGCGCTGCGCCTGGACGAAGCCATGAACCCGTTGGCGTTGATGGTCACGGGCGTGTTTGGCAAGACGTTGCCGCCGCAGAACGGCGCGCCGCTCCGCACCGTTATGCCGTGGAAGTACGGCTTTAAGGGCTGCAAGAGCATCGTGAAAATTCGATTCACCGACAAGCAGCCAAAGACCACCTGGAACGTTGTGCGGGCGGATGAATACGGTTTTTACGGTAACGTGAACCCCGCAGTCGATCATCCGCGCTGGAGTCAGGCCAAGGAGCGTCCCGTCGGCGCGTTCCTGAAAGTCGCGACTCTCCCGTTTAATGGGTATGCCGAGCAGGTCGCGTCGATGTACGCGGGTATGGATTTGCGAGTGAACTTTTGAGTGATGCCGTCGCGCATCCTCACCAGGGGCGACGGCAAGAAGGGCGGTCTCCCGCCAAACGTTCCGGGGGCGAACAATGGGTGCGGCGGCTGGTCCGGCCCGCCCTCTGGGTGCTGGCATTCACACCAATTTTCACCATGGGTTACGCGCTGCTGTTCACCGGACTCGGCGCCAATCCCATCGACGAAGCAGAGCACCTCACGGGGCGCTGGACCATGCGCTTTCTGGCTGGGTCACTTGCAATCACGCCCATCATTCGCGTGACCGGTTGGGGATGGCTCATTCCGCAGCGACGGTTCCTTGGCATTACGGCGTTCGTGTGGGCCTGTGTGCATCTCTCGGTCTACATTGGCCTCGACATGTTTTTCAATGTTACCGACATTGTCGAAGACATCGTCAAGCATCTTTACATCACTGTCGGCATGCTGACGTTTTTGCTGCTGGTGCCGCTGGCCTTGACCTCCACCAAGGCGTCCATCAAACGCATGGGCGGTCAGCAGTGGCAACGCTTGCATCGGCTGGTCTATGTCGCGGCGGTGACGGCGACCGTTCACTACCTGTGGGCCGTGAAGAAGGATACGTTCGTGCCGTTGGTGTACTTCGGAATTTTCGCCGTGCTGCTGGGAGTACGCCTCATCTGGCGCCGGGGCCAGAGCCCGCGCGCTGTTCAATAACGCGGGGCCAGCGGGCGAATAATTGGAGCGGAGGGCAATCCGTGGCTGTGCCGACGGTCAAGATCGGAATGCAAAAGGCCGATCCTTTATACGGGATCTTCTGCTCGGCACCGGGCAGGCCCCAACGCTGGCTCCGCAACCGCCCCCCTCGCCAATCGGCATGCCCTCACACGACGACGCCCCTCGGCGTCGTACCGGACAGTATCCCGCATTCGGCTCGCTGACGCCCTCTCAGCGCGTCAGTGCCATCACGCCGGTGACGCCCGTGAGCAGGTGGGATGCCGTGGTGTTTGCGGTACTCATTGTGTACACCATTTTTTGTTCGGCCTGGCTGGCAAGCGACAGTCCCTTGTTGGCCGAGTGGCATGTGTTTGCAGGACTGGCGCCGATCATGGCAATTGTTGCGGCGCAGGCATATGCGACCCGCGCCGCGTTAACCAAGGCATTTGATCGCGGCACGCGAACATTCTGGATCGTCGCAGCGGTGGCGCAATTCGCGCTGGTCATCGCATGGTCGGTCGCGTTTGTCTCCAGTGAACAAGGCAATGGGCAGGCCGCGGAGCTTCTTCGCACCGTTGCGCCAGTTGTCATCCAGCCCTTGTTGCTGTTTGGTCTGTTGCGCACTCCAGCCGCCCCACGCACCGAGGTCGATAAATCGCGATTCTGGCTGGACGTGGCCACGGTAGGGGTTGGCGGACTGCTCGTGCTTTGGTACGACTTGCGATCGCCGGATGTGTCCGCATCGGGCGCCACGCGCACGCTGATGTCCGTGTCGCACATCGCCGCTATTGGCCATCTGATTCTGTTGTTGGCGGCATCGGTGATATGGCGCCGCACCGTGGCGATGATTGCATCAAACGTGTTGATGCTGCTATCGCTGGCGCTGCTGATGCACTTTCTGGTCGACCTGGGCGTCATCATCAGCACGCGAGGTGGCTCGGGTACAGGCAATTGGATGCAGGCAACCATGCCCATCTCTGCGTGCCTGCTGGCGGCGGCGGCACGGTTACAACGCAATGCCCTGTACGCCCCATTGTCGTATCGCACGTCGCAACGCCGCGCATCGCAGGGCACGACGCTTATTCCCTACGTGGCGGTATTGCCTGGTGTCGCGCTGTTGCTCAAAGCCGCCAACGAACAGGGCGGGCAGCCGCTGGGCGGACTGGTCATTGGCGCGGTGGTGCTGACCGGATTGGCGTTTGCGCGCCAGATGGTTTCCAACCGCGAAAACGTCAGAATTCTGGCGGAGTCAAAGGCCAGGGAAAGTGAAGCGCGGTTTCGCGCACTGGTGCAACACTCCAGCGACGTCATTACCATCGTGGAAAGCGACAGCACCATTCGGTATGTGTCGCCATCAATCGCCACGGTGTTCGGCTACGAAGCGCGCAATATGGTTGGCACCCGCTTGGCCGAATTGGTGCATGCGGATGATGTGCTGGGCGCGCTGCAGTTTCTAAATGAAATTGCGCTGACGCGACCAGCCCAGGGGGAGGGAACCGGCCGGGCGACGACCCTCAAGCGCGAGTGGCGTCTCAAGCACGAGAACGGAAGCTGGCTGACCGTTGACACCGTGGGCACCAATTTGCTCGAAGAGCCCATGGTGCAGGGAATTGTGCTCAATACGCGCGACGTCACCGAACGTCGCGTCATTGAAGAGCAGTACATGCATCAGGCGTTTCACGATCCGCTCACGGATTTGGCCAATCGGTCGTTGTTCCTGTATCAGGTGGGTCATGCGCTCGCGCGCGGAGTTCGGCAGGCCCATCCGGTCACGGTACTGTTCCTCGATCTCGACAACTTCAAGACCGTCAACGACTCGCTCGGCCACGCCGCAGGCGATCGGCTGTTGGTAGATGCGGCGCGCCGCCTTGCCGCGTGTGTGCGTGACAGCGACCTCATTGCGCGACTGGGCGGCGATGAATTCGCGGTGCTGGTTGAGGATTCCACGTCGGAACAGGAAGTGCTGCACATGGCCGAACGAATTGCCACGGCGTTGGCGAATCCGTTCATCCTGCACGGCAAGGAAGTGTTTGTCAGTGCGAGCATCGGAATAGCCCGCACCACCTCAGGTGAAACCGCGGACGATCTGGTGCGCAATGCGGACGTGGCCATGTACACCGCCAAGACACGTGGCAAAGGGTGCTATGTGCTGTTCGAGACGGAGATGCATTCGGCGGCGCTTGAGCGCCTGGACACCGAAGCGGATTTGCGTCGTGCGCTGGACCGGCAGGAGTTCTATCTCGAGTTTCAACCCATCGTGATGATCGATACTGGCGAGGTGACCGGCGCCGAAGCCCTGCTGCGCTGGAAGCGTCGTGATCGCGGCAACGTTCCGCCCAGCATCTTCATTCCGATCGCCGAAGAGACGGGCCTCATCCTGCCGATCGGTCGCTGGGTGTTGCTGGAAGCCTGCCGCACGGCTCGCCAGTGGGAGTACGAGCGCGGAACCGCCTTGCGGGTGACGGTGAATCTCTCCGGTCGGCAGTTGCAGGACGAGACGATCATCGACGACGTGCGTGATGCCCTGGAGCAAACGGGATTCAGCGCGAGCCATCTGGTGCTGGAGATTACCGAAAGTATTCTCATGCAGCACACCGATGTGTCACTGCGTCGCTTGCAACGACTGAAGGAACTTGGTGTGTCGCTGGCCATTGACGATTTTGGTACCGGCTATTCGTCGCTCAGTTACCTGCAGCGTTATCCCATTGACATTCTGAAAATTGACAAGGCCTTTGTCGATACCATCGACAAGGGCGGTGACGGGCACGTGTTGGCGAGCGCGATTGTCGCGCTGGGGGAAACGTTGCGACTGGACACGGTGGCCGAGGGCATCGAAACCGAAGCGCAACGTGGTCACTTGCTGAAACTGGGCTGCGAGCTGGGTCAGGGCTTTCTGTTTGCGCCAGCGCTGCCGGCGGAGGATTTTTCCCGGCTGCTGGTTGCACGGGGCGTGCGCGCGCTAGAGCGTACGCGTCGCCGACGTGCCACCGGTGAGGGTCGGGCCGCCGCGTAGCATCTTGCCCGTGCGCCGCGGAATTGCGTCGCGCCGCGCACGCTCGACGGAACGCCGAGTGGGCGGCTTCTGCATACGGTGCGCGGACGGAGCGGTTAACTTTCGCCATGCCCGAAACCTTCGACGCTTTTGCGGTCACCCCTCCAGGAATTGCACCGCTGGTCGCGGACGAACTATCCGCACTGGGAATTGTGCCCGCCGAGGTATCCGACGCCGGCGTATCGTTCGCCGCGTCCAGACGAGACCTGGCGCGGGCGAATATGTGGCTTCGTCTTGCTTCGCGAATCATCGTCCGCATCAACACGTTTGAAGCGACCGATTTCGCGACGCTCGAAAAACGCGCGAAGTTGGTGCCGTGGTCGGACGTGTTGCGTGCCGGCGCGCACGTGCAGCTTCGGGTCACGTGCCGCAAGTCACGGCTCTATCACTCGGACGCGGTGGCTGAGCGTGTGGGCCGCGCCATTGAAGCGAAGGTTGCAGGAAGTCGCGTCGACTTGCGAGCCTTGGACGAAGAGGGCGATGTCGCGGACGGTACGGCCGTGCCTCCACAATTGATTCTGGTGCGCCTGGATCGCGACAAATGCACCATCAGCGCCGATAGCTCGGGTGCCTTGCTCAATCGCCGGGGGTGGCGTCAGGCCATTGCCAAAGCGCCGCTGCGCGAGACACTCGCCGCGACGCTTATCACGGCCAGCAATTGGGACAGGAAGTCACCGCTGGTTGATCCCTTTGCCGGGTCGGGCACCATTGCCATTGAAGCCGCGTTACGCGCTCGCAATCTGGCGCCCGGCATTGCGCGTCGGTTCGCCATGGAGGCGTGGCCAGGTACGCATTCCGGTCTGCTCAGTTTGCTGCGCAAGGAGGCGCACAGCGTCGCAATTGGCAAAGCGGGCGTGCCGATTGTTGCCGGAGATCGCGACGCCGGTGCGTGCGCGGCAGCGTTGGCCAACGCCGAACGCGCGGGTGTGGAGAAGGACATCGAAATTGTGCAGCGTTCGGTGTCAGCCACCGATTTGTCGGCCATCGGCGTGCGCGGTTTCGTCGTGACCAATCCGCCGTATGGAGTGCGGGTCAGTCCCGGCAACGATTTACGTTCGTTGTACCAGCGGGTGGGTGATGTCATGCGCGCGGGTGGCAGTGGTTGGCATATCACGTTGCTCGCGGCCGATCGTGCGCTGGTTGGTCAGATGCAGCTCAAGACGCACGTGCTCATCAAGACAACAAATGGCGGGCTTCCGGTGACCATTGAGGGCAACTGACGCAGCGGTGCAGGGCAGGTGCAGAGCAGGTGCAGGGCCAAGTGTGTGCGCACGTGCGAGCACAGGGACACGGACCTGGGCGGGGTACGTGGTGACAACCCGTTAGCCGCGGTTCGGCTGCAACAACGCGTCGACAGTCGCCATCGCTTTCTGCAGCCGCTGCTCCCCAAGTCCGACCATGACCGCGTACGGCGCATCCAATTGTTGCAGCGTCTCTACAAAGAGCGCGTGCATTTCTTCGCGCCGTTTGCCGCGATCGCGAATGCCGTCCGCTTCCCACGGCACATCAATTCCCGCCAGGAGATAGAGGGCCGGTCGTCGCGCAACAGCCGTTTCTTCAATCCACGGCGGGCACGCGCCGAAATAGTGATGGCAATAGGCCACCGTACTGAGCAAATCTGTGTCCTGAAACAACAGACGCTCCGCACGCAGAGCGAAGGCGTTTTCAAGCGCCATCTGTCCATGCGCAATGGGGCCGTGGTCTGACATGGCCAGTGGCGCCCCTTTCCGCTCGGCAAATTCGCGCACGAATTCGGGCACGACCTCCACGCCGTAATGTGCGGCCAGTTGCCTCGCGAGGGTTGTCTTGCCGGTTGACTCCGACCCCGTCACGACGATGCGCGTGAGGTCCGGGCGTAGGATCGGGTCCATGCACTGTGTCCGTAGATGGCGAGTATTCCGTAAATGCCGTTGAGAATGGCGTACAGATGGAGACCTTTGTATTCCTGCATAACGACGTACCCGATGTTGATCACCATCCAGAGTAGCCACGTCTCCCGCAGCTTGCGGGTCATCATCCACTGCGCAACGAGGCTGAACGCGACGAGCAGCGAGTCTATCTTCGGGATGGATACGCCGGGCAAGTCTTTCGTGATGTTGTAAATGACGAGCCATCCAATCATCGCGGCCGAAACCAGAATGCTGGCTGTGGACGGATGGGTGGGTGTGACCTGCAACTCCGACTGATTTCGGCCGCCGTGCAGCCAGTGGTACCATCCGTAAATGGATAGGGCCATGTACACGAACTGCAGGCCAACCTCTGAATACAAGCCACTCTGCCCATACACAACGACGGATAAGATTGCATTCACAATCCCAACCGGCCAGCTCCAGATCTTTTCGCGCACCGTGAGATAGACGTTGGTGACGCCAAAAATGAAACCGGCCACTTCCGGGCACGTGGTGCCGTGCGCCACCAGCCAGGCGCACGCGTCACCCACTACTTCGCTCCGAGTTGCGCGACCCGTGTCGTGCCGGCTTGCTGCACGTTTTTCTGGGCCGAGACAATGGCCGCGGCAGTCTGCGCAGACGAACCCCCTACCTCGATGTCCGACATGGTCGCGATTGATTTCACGTAGTAGTCGGTCCACGTTTCAAGGATGTCGCGTTCCTTTGCGGCATCACCGCCAGCGGCAACGGTGGATTTCGACAGTGCGAGTTCCACATCGAGCCGGGCAATCGCGGCGCGTTCGACTTCCGCGATGAGCGCGCGTGCCGTCGCGCCATTGGCGGACGTGAGCGTCAGCGCGGAGACTAACGCGGCATTGGAAACGTTCGAGAGTGTGGCCGCCGAGACGTTTTCCGGGCGATCGCCATCGGTGTGGTAGAAGACGTCGGTGAAGTGCCAGAACAACACACCCGGTTTGTTCGCGCTCAGGAACGGCGTGTGATCGCTGCCGCCTTCAAACGGATTGGTTTTCACCACCCAACCGGTCGCGGCTGCCTGATCGAGACAACGGGCCAACAGATAGTCATTGAAGTAGTGCGGACGCAGTCGGTCTTTGGTGATCGGGCTGCCACCCCACTCCGAATGTTTTTCTTCGCCGCGCGTCCAGATGGCCGATGGGTCGGGCATCTTCTCAATCAGAAAAGTGCCGCCGGTCTTTTTGGTGTCTTCGCCCACCATGTCAAGGCTCAGGCCCCAGCGTACATCACGCGTACGTGCTGTGTCGGCCGCCAGGAAGTCGCGCGTCTGTTCAATTTCGTTGCCGAATAACATGGTGATGGTGCGCTTGGGGACCACGGCGCCACTCTTGTTCAGCGTGGCCAGGACGCGCGCCATGTCGGACAGTGCGCCGACGCCACTCGCGTTGTCGTTGGCGCCAGGTTCCTGTGCGTGTGCACTGAACACGAATCGCTCGTTGGGCGCAACGGTGCCGCGTACCTCTGCGATCACGGTGCGGTTGGTGGACGCGAAGAACCGCGTGCGTGAGGTGATGCGCAGTTTCACGGGTCCCTTCGCGAGCGCCGCGCGCAGTCCGTCAAGGCCGTTCCGGGAAAGGGCAATGCCGACCGACTTCGAAACAGTGTCATAGGGAATGCTGGTGAACTGCACACTGTTGCGATGCACGTCGGGTTTCGTGTACTCGGGCATGCGGTATGCCAGCACACCCAGCGCACCGCGTGCCACGACCGCGTTGGTATACAGCGAACCCAAGGACGCCTCGGCCACCACGAACTTTCCTTTCACGTTGAGTTTGTCGAGATCGGGTGGCAGGCCGTTGCCGGCATCGACCACTGCTGCGACCAGCCCGGTATCGGGGGTCGACCACGAATTGATGGCCAGCATGTTGCGGTTCGTGCTCCACTGCATGAGCGGCGCGGCTTGCCCGTCAATGGTGATGGACGCATCGGCGGGGTCCCACGCGGGGCCGCGCAGTGCTTTCGATTCAATGCGGTATACCAGTCGCGCGTCCGGACCGGCAGCGTCCTCCTTGACGTAGCCGGCGTCGCGCAAAATCGATTCCACCCGGTCGAGGCTGGAATTGAACCCGGTGTTGCCCGGGTGGCGGAACCACTGGTCCATAAACACCACCATGTCGCGCGCGCGGTCGCCGGACACTTCGGCGCGCGTGTGTTTGAACAGTGCGGCAATTTCCGGAGGCGTGCTTTTCGCGACGACCGCTGAAGCGGGCGATTTTGCTTGTGCGTACGGTGTGATGGGGCAGAGCAGCAGTGCTGCAACGAGCAGGCGACGCGTGTGGCGCATGGAGAGCACTGGGTTGGGGTGCACTGGGTTGGGGTCAGAGCCGACAATATGACGGCAATGCGGAGCGTGTGCGCGTTGGGTTGGGGTCATGGGTTGGGGTCAGAGCCGACAAAATGACCGAACCGCGCCGCATGTGCGAAGTCGCAAAAGAATGCGTCGGTCAAAATGTCGCTCTGATCCCAAGCCTGACCACAACCTACTCAACCCAACCCCAGGTCGCCGCTCGCCTCAGCAACTTCCGCTAATTAGATTGCCCCACACGACCGGGGTGCCCACGCCACAGACGGCGCGGGCTGAGAGAGTCCCGTAGAACCTGATCCGGATCATACCGGCGTAGGGAGTCCATATGTTTTCCCAGCAGCACGGCACGCGCCCAGGGCGCGTCCACATTCGTGTCCGTCCGCGCGTAAGCCCGCGTTTGTTTTCGCCGCTTTTCGCCCTCTGCGCCGCAGTCTCACTCGCCAGCGCACCCACGCAACTCCTTGCACAACGTTCGGCTGCCGACAGCGCCCGAGCCCGCGCGGATTCCACGCAGCCGCTGGAACGCGTTATCGTGAACGCTATCCGGGGGTCTGGCAGTGCTCCCGTTAGCGCGACCACGATCAAGCGCAGCACGATTGCCACTCGCAATTTCGGGCAGGACGTGCCTCTACTTCTGCAAGGCGCGGCACCGTCGCTCACCGCGTACTCCGAGTCGGGGGTGAATTGGGGTTACAGCTACATGCGGCTTCGAGGCATCGACCAGTCGCGCATCAACATCACGATGGACGGCGTGCCACTCAATGACTCCGAAGATCAAGTGCTGTATTTTGCAAACTTTCCCGATCTCTCGGCCAGCATTCAGTCGGTGCAGGTGCAGCGCGGCGTGGGCACGAGCAGCGCGGGGACTGCATCGTTTGCCGGCTCCGTGAATTTCGAAACGACCGCGCTTGCCACCCGTGAACGGGCGAGCGAACTGCAGTTGCAAATGGGCTCATTTGGCGCACGACGCGTAATGGCGTCGTACAGCACCGGGGTGACGCCCAGCCGGTTCGCGGCGAACGCGCGGGTCAGCGCGCAGCAGACCAACGGCTATCGGTATCACTCGGGTGTGTACGGCTGGTCTGGATTTCTCACCGCCGGATATTTTGGTGATCGCGATATTGTAAAACTCACGGCGACCGCGGGATTGATGCGCGACACGCTCTCCTATCTCGCGGAGCGCGCGGAAGACCTCAAAATTGATCGCCGCCTCAATTCGCTGTCCGCGAATGAACTGGACAGCTTTGGCGAACAGTTGGTTTCGCTGGGGTACACCCGGTTGTTGTCCGGCAACACGTCGCTTTCGGCTACCGCATACCGACTGTCGGCGGCGGGGCACTACGACGTCGCCTACGACGGCGCCATGTTTAACTACGGGCTGGACTTTGCGACGTATGGCATCACCAGTGCCCTGCATCAGGAACACGGGCATCTCAAACTCGATGCGGGTGTGAACGCGAGCACGTACGCCCGCGATCACCAGGCGGCGCTCCGACCGACTCTGCGAACGCTGCTGTATGACAACACCGGCCACAAACAGGAAGTCAGCGCGTTTGCCAAGGGCGCGTGGGAGCATGGGCGTGCCACCTGGTTTGGTGATCTGCAGGTTCGTCGTCCGCACTTTCGTTATGAGCCAAGTGTGGCGGCCGGTATTGATGAACGCGACATCTCGTGGTTGTTCGTGAATCCGAAAGCTGGCGTCACCCTCAAGGGCAGCAATCGCGTTAGCTATTACGCGTCGTATGGTGTAACGACACGCGAACCCACGCGCAGCGACATGTTTGCCGGCGCCGATGACATGGATGCGAGCAATGTTGCCGATATCGGCGACCTCTCACGGGTGAAGCCGGAACGTGTGTACAATGGCGAGCTTGGCGTGACGCTGACCTCCGCAACGGCACAACTGACGGCCAACGTGTACAGCATGGAGTTCCGGAACGAGATTGCGAAAATCGGCGCGCTGAGCCTGACCGGTTCAGCGCTGCGACGCAATGTGGGGCAAACGTATCGCCGCGGATTGGAGCTTGACGCCAACTGGCGTGCCACCGACAAACTCACGGTTGGTGGCAATGCGACGTTGAGCCTGAATCGCATCAGGACGTACACCGATTCGAGTACTGATACGCCGGCGACGTTCACCAATGTGGCGCCGTTGCTGACGCCCGCCATCCTCACGACGCAGCGCGGGGAGTGGGTCATTGCTCGCAACGTGCGTGTGTCGATGGAGGGTCGGTATCAGAGCAAATCGTATCTCACCAATACCGGCAACGAAGCCCTCATTCTTCCGGACTACTTCGTCCTGGATGCGTCGCTGCGGTTTTCCGTTGGCGGGCAGGCGCTGGTGGTGCGCGGTGCGAATCTGGGCGACACCAAAAAATTCAGCAGCGGGTACGACAACGGAGACGGACCCGCGTATTTCATTCTGCCGCCACGCAGTGTGTTTGTGACGGCGGAGATCAGGTTCTAGCGCAATACCACATCGACGCGAAGGATTGGTTCGCGCCGAGGATGTTCGGCACTACGGCACGCCGTGGATCGTGCATGCGATTGAGATCTGCGGCTCTCCGTACGCCCCCCAAGCCTGGCGGTGCGCTCCCTGATCCCGGTGAGCTGTCCGGCCTTCGCCAGCAATTCGGTGTCGAGATTGAGGGTCGTCCTCACACTTGGTGGCTCGGAAAGCGTGTGCCTGAAACGTTCGAAAATTGATGCCGTTGTCCATGCATCATCATTCTATTGCCGATAGTGCCAAAACTGTGCCGTTTCCTTCTTGCGCCACTCTGCCCCAACCCACAAACTGAGGCCGAACTCGCTGCCCAGAGGCCGACCGGATGACGTTACGAACCGATGTCAGCAGTCCACACTACTATCACAAGGTTGTGGATTGCCAATATGCATGTCCCGCTCACACGAACGTGCCGGAATATCTCCGGCTCATCGCCCAGGGGCGTTACACCGAATCCTACCTCCTCAATCGGGAGTCGAACGTGTTCCCGGGCATCCTGGGACGCACGTGTGACCGCCCGTGCGAGCCCGCTTGCCGACGAGGACGCGTGGATGGCAAACCCGTCGCCATCTGCCGCCTGAAGCGGGTGGCCGCCGACCTCAGGGACGACATTACAGAATTCCTTCCCAAAGCGCCCGCAACCCGGAACGGAAAACGCGTTGCCCTCGTGGGCGCTGGCCCTGCTTCGCTCACCGTTGCCAACGACCTCCTCCCACTGGGATATGAGGTCGTTATTTATGAAAAGAATGCCCGTGCCGGTGGCTTGATGCGCTTCAACATTCCGGCGTTTCGCCTGCCGGAGCAGGTGTTGAACGAGGAGACGCAGTGTATCATCGACATGGGTGCGGAGGTGCATTACAACACGCCGGTCGCCAGCATGAAGTCGCTGCTGGACCAGGGGTTCGACTCCGTGTTTGTTGGCAGCGGCGCGCCCAAGGGGAAAGAGCTCGAAATTCCAGGGCGCTGGGACGAAGCGGCGAAAGACAGCATTCACATCGGCATTGAGTGGCTGGGCTCTGTGCATTTTGGCCACATCGAAAAGATTGGCCAGCAAGTGTTGATCATTGGCGTCGGAAACACCGCGATGGACTGCTGTCGTACCTCACGCCGTCTGGGTGGCGTCGATACAAAGGTGGTGGCCCGTCGCTCACGCCCGCACTTCAAAGCGTCCCCGTGGGAGTTGGAGGATGCCGAAGAAGAGGGCATCGACATCATCGAAAATCATGCACCCAAACGGTTTGTCATCGAAAACGGCAAACTCGTTGGCATGGAGTTCGAACGGCTCGAGTGGTACGAAGAAGGCGGCCGGCAAAAGAGCAAAGTGATCGACACGGTCATCCTTCCGGCCGACGAGGTCATTCTCGCCATTGGCCAGGACAACGCGTTTCCGTGGATTGAACGCGAAGTCGGTATCGAGTTCGACAAATGGGAGATGCCGGTGGTCGACAAAGCGACCCACGAGTCCAGCCGCGCCGGCGTGTTCTTTGGCGGCGACTCGGCCTGGGGACCGCAAAACATCATCTGGGCGGTCGAGCACGGACATCAGGCCGCGATCTCGATTCATCAACACTGCCAGGGACAGTCGGTTTCCGACCGCCCACCGCAAGGCATGCATCTTGAGAGCACCAAGATGGGCATGCATGCGTGGGCGTACAGCAACGACTTCAATCCGTCCCCGCGCCAGAAGATGACGCACGCCGAGCTGGTGAAGCGATTCGCCAGTGTAAGCGAGGAGGTGGAGCTGGGCTTCTCGGCCGAACAGACCGCCACCGAGGTGGAGCGCTGCCTGAACTGTGACGTGGAAACCCAGTTCAGTGCTTCCCTGTGTATCGAGTGCGACGCCTGTGTCGACGTGTGCCCGGTGAACTGCCTCACCATCACCCAGGGTTCAGACTCCGAGCCGGAGCTGCGCACCCGCCTGTCTGCACCCGCAGAGAACCTCACGCAGGACATCTACGTGTCCGACAACCTTCCGCAAACGAAACGCGTAATGGTGAAAGACGAGGACATCTGCCTCCACTGCGGCCTGTGTGCCGAGCGTTGCCCGACGGCGGCGTGGGACATGGCCAAGTTTTCGCTGGTGCTGCCGTACGCGTTCGGTCCTTCCGGAACCACGATCCCAGTTGCCGTATGAGTGGTATCAACGATTTTGCGTTCAAGATGGCGACGGTCAACGGCACGGGTTCTGCCAGTGCCAACAGTTTGCTCATGCAGGCCATTTTCCGCATGGGCATTCCCGTTACGGGCAAGAACCTGTTTCCTTCGAACATTCAGGGATTGCCGACGTTTTATGAAATTCGTGCCAGCAAGGACGGATATACGGCGCGCCCCGAGGATGTCGATCTGATCGTCGCGCTGAATCAGGCGACATACGCGAAAGATGTCGCCACGGTTCGTCCCGGCGGGTATCTAGTGTACGATTCGTCGTGGCCAATGGAACCCGATCTGGTGCGGGAAGGCATCAACATCATGGGCATTCCGTTTGGCCGCATGTGTGTCGAAAACTTCGAGACCGACCGCGACCGCACCCTGCTGCGCAACATTGTGTACGTCGGGGCGCTGGCTGCGTTTCTCGAAATCGACATGGACATCATTTCGCAGATGCTCGTCGAGAAGTTTTCGAAAAAGAAGCGGTTGTTCGACGCGAACAATACGGCCATCAAACTGGGCTATGATTACGCGAAAGCGAATTTTCAGTGTCCGCTGCCGTTCCATCTGCAAACGATGGATGCGACCAAAGATTTCATCATCATCGACGGCAATACTGCCGCCGCATTGGGCGCGCTGTTTGCCGGAGCAACCGTTGGCGCGTGGTACCCCATTACGCCGTCAACCTCGCTGATGGACGCGTTTACGGGTTTCTGCCAGAAGTATCGTACCGACGCCGAAACCGGACTCGCGAAATATTGCATCATTCAAGCCGAGGACGAACTCTCGGCCGCTGGTTGCGTGATTGGAGCGGGATGGGCGGGCGCGCGGGCGTTCACCAACACCTCGGGTCCGGGCATTTCGCTGATGCAGGAGTTCATTGGCCTCGCGTATTACACGGAAATTCCGGCGGTCTTTTTCGACATTCAGCGCACGGGCCCCGCAACGGGTATGCCCACGCGCACGCAGCAGGGTGATCTGTTCTCGCTTGCGTACGCGTCGCACGGTGACACCAAACACCTCGTGCTGTTTCCGTGCAATCCGGAAGAGTGTTTTTACATGAGTCCCATCGCGTTCGATTTGGCCGAACGTTTTCAGACGCCGGTGTTTGTGGCGAGTGATCTCGACATCGGTATGAACGACTGGATGTGCCGGCGGCTCGCATGGGACGACAGCTACCGCCCGGATCGTGGCAAGGTATTGAACGCCGAGCAGTTGGAGGGAGTGAAGAAATTCTCGCGATATCTGGATGTGGACGGTGACGGAATCGCGGCGCGCACGTTGCCTGGCGTGCATCCGAACGGTGCGTATTTCGTGCGCGGTTCCGGGCACGACAAACACGGCGCGTACACCGAAGATTCCGACCTGTATCAGGAAGTGGTCGATCGAATCAAGCGCAAGTTCGAGACGGCCAGGGGCGCGGTGCCGGCCCCCGAGTTCCACCGGCAAGCAGGGGCCGACGTAGGCATCGTATCGCTGGGTGGCTGTCATGCGGCCGTCATGGAGGCCATCGATCGGCTGCGCGAACTGGGCATTGTGGCCGACTACATGCGCGTGCGTGCGTTTCCGTTCAACGATTCGGTCAAAGCGTTCATCGACTCGCATTCCAGCGTTTTTGTGGTGGAGCAGAATCGCGATGCGCAATTGCGGGCGCTCATTGCCATCGAAACCGGAGTACCGCGCGACCACATGATTTCCGTACTCGATTACGGTGGCATGCCGCTGACCGCCACAACGGTAGTGAATGCCGTTTCCCATCACAAGGCGCAGGTGCACGCGTGACTTCCATCGCCAAACCACCAGTCCGCCATCCAGGGCTGCACAAAAACGCCAGCGGCTTTACGGTTCGCGACTACGAAGGCGCCATGTCGACGTTGTGCGCTGGGTGCGGGCACGACTCGGTCACAGCCGCGCTGGTGCAATCGTTCTGGGAATTGGATTTGCCCCCCCATCGCGCCGCGAAGATGAGCGGCATTGGGTGCTCGTCCAAGACCACCGCGTATTTCATGAAGCAGTCACACGGATTCAACTCCGTGCACGGGCGCATGCCGTCGGTCACGTCAGGGGCGAACGCGGCCAATCGCGACTTGACGTACATCGGCATTTCGGGTGACGGCGATTCGCTGTCCATTGGTTTGGGGCAACTGTCGCACGCCATTCGTCGCAACGTGCGCATGTTGTACGTCATTGACAACAACGGCGTGTACGGACTCACCAAAGGGCAGTTTTCCGCCTCGGCGGATATTGGCAGCACGTCCAAGAAGGGTGAGGCCAATGTGCAGCCGCCCATCGATCCGGTGCTGCTGGCGCTCACGCTGGGGTGCACGTTCGTCGCGCGCAGCTTCTCCGGCGACAAGGCGCAATTGGTGCCGATCATCAAAGCGGGCTTGTCGCATAACGGGCTGGCCTTGATCGACGTGATTTCGCCGTGCGTGACGTTCAACGATCACGAAGGCAGCACGAAGAGTTACAAGTTCACGCGTGAGCACGAAGTGGAAATTGCGCACGCCGACTTTGTGCCGTTGCGTCGCGAGATCACTGCGCCGGCAACCGATGAGGCGGTTTCGGTGGTGACCATGCACGACGGCAGCACGGTGCGTTTCCGTAAAACGGCCGAGGACTACGACCCGACCAATCGCGAGCAGGCGTACGCGCATGTGCGCGCGTGTCAGATGCGGCATGAAGTGGCAACCGGTTTGCTCTTTGTCAGCGAAGAAGGCAAGGACATGCACGCGGTGGCGCGTACGGTGAAAACGCCGTTGGTCGACCTGCCGTTCGCGGAGCTGTGCCCGGGCAACGATGCGTTGCAGAAGTTGATGGAGAAGTATCGGTAGCGAGGTTTCATTTCACTTCGGCGACTGGTTCACGCGAAGCGTGGGCGAGTCGCCGGGGTCGAGATCGTTGACAATACGTTTCAGTCCGGCAATAAGCGTTTCCTGTCCGAAGTTGATCAGCAGGCCCAGTGGGAGTTGCATCAATTTCAGGTGCGCAAGGACAACTTTCGAATGCGCCGCATTGAGTTGGTGAATCGACTTCAGTTCGACCGGCACCAGTTCCTCCACCAGGAGGTCGACGCGAAAGCCCTCGTCAAACTCGAGGCCGTCGATACAAATCGGCACAGCGTATTGGCGCTGTACTTTCAGGCCGTTCATGACCAGATAATGCGCCAGCAGAACCTCGTAGACTGATTCGAGGACGCCGGGGCCGATCTTCCGGTGAATCGCAATTGCGCAGCCGATGATGATTTCGGTTATCTCGTCAAGGCGATTCGTTCGCGGTACTTTCATGCGCCTCCAACCGTCGTAACATGTGCAAGCCCCGCACTTCTCACGCGGAGACGCGGAGATCGCGGAGGACAAGCAAAAGAAAATACTGGTGATGAAATTATTGAGAGGCGTGGGCACAGTTTATCATCAATTGCTTTCCGTTCACCACAAAAGATTGCCCTTCCTGAATGCCGCAATCCCTCCGCGTTCCTCCGCGTCTCCGCGTGAAAAACAGCTTCCCCTGCACCCCAGACCAAGGTCGTTAGAACGCCACGTTCCGTCCGCGTCTCCGCGTGAAAAACAGCTTCCCCTGCACCTCCAGCCAAGTTCGCTTATCGCGCAATCTCAGCAAACGAAAAGCGGGGCGCCACGAATGTGCCGCCCCGCTCAACCCTTCAAGAAAAACTCAGCGATTCCGACGCCGCCGTGCCGCGATGGCGCCAATCCAGGCTGGCCTCCAGGTGGTGAGGTGGAGAACGTGTTTCCACCGGCGAGATACACACTCCAATGCGTGTTGACGGCAATCGAACCCGATTGCGCTGACAATGGCGCGGTTGCGACAACCAGCGCGCCAGCGAACACGATAGCTTCGCATGACGCTTTCACGAGACGGGGCCTCCCCAGAAGGTGGCGCTCACGCGTGGGGCCGGTCGCCGTAGGTAACTGGCCGCAACGACATATCTTTCGGCGGCGTATTTTTACCAACGCACCAGCCATCCTGTGTGAAAACACTCGCCCCGAGCTTTCCGTGAAACCTTCGCATGCCCTCGTGCGCGCAGCCCTGCTCGCGCTCCTCATCCCCGCCACGCTCACCGCCCAGCGCGGTGGTGGTGGCGGACGCGGTGCCCCGGCCGCCGACACCAACTACGGCGTCTCCTGGCGCAACATCGGTCCCAACCAGTCGGGCCGCATGGTCGCCGTTGCCGGTTCGGTCGCTCGCCCCAAGGAGTACTACGTCGGCACCACCGGCGGCGGGGTGTGGAAGACCGTCGACGGTGGCACCACCACGCTCCCCGTCAGTGACGCGTACTTTGGCGGCACGATAGGTGCCCTTGCCGTCCAGCAGTCCAATCCCGACGTGGTGTGGGCTGGAGGTGGGGAAACGCCCATTCGCGGCAACGTCTCGCACGGCGATGGCGTGTGGAAAACCACCGACGGTGCCAAAACGTGGACGTACATGGGTCTCAAAGAGACGCAGTACATCTCGCGCGTGCTCATTGACCCCACCAATCCCGACATCGTGTACGTGGGCGCGCTGGGGCACGTGTTTGGTCCGAACCCCGAACGAGGCGTCTTCAAGACCACCGACGGCGGAAAAAGCTGGAAGAAAATCCTGTTCCGCAACGACAGCACCGGTATTGCCGACATGATTCTCGATCCGAGCAATCCGAAAATCATCTACGCCACCTTCTGGCAAGCCGGTCGCAAGCCATGGATGCTGGTGAGCGGTGGCACCGGCAGCGGCATCTTCAAGTCGGTGAATGGCGGCGACAGCTGGACGGAAATTTCACGCAATCGGGGACTTCCGCAGCAGGGTTTGTTGGGCGCCATTGGCATCACGGTGTCACCGGCGAAGCCAAGCCGCGTGTGGGCCATTGTCGAACATGAGGCAGCGGGCGGTGTGTATCGCAGCGACGACGCCGGCGCCACGTGGACCTACACCTCCGGTGATCGCAATCTGCGTCAGCGCGCATGGTACTACTCCAAACTGTACGCCGATCCCAAAGACACCAACGTCGTGTACGCACCGCAGGTGTCGCCGCTGGTGTCGAAAGACGGCGGCAAAACCTTCGCGCGCGGTTTTGGCGGGGGCGATAACCATGACATGTGGATCGATCCGACGAATCCGGGACGCATAGCCGTCGCGCACGACAATGGCACCATTTTCACGGCGGACAGTGGCAAGACCTCCATCTCCACGACCACGGCGACTGGCCAGTATTACCATGTCCATCTCACCAGCCATTTCCCGTACCATGTGTGCGGCGCAAAACAGGACGCGGGTTCGTCCTGCGGCCCGGTGCGAGTGGCAGCGGCGGGTGGTCGCGGTGGTGTTGGCGGTGGTCGCGGTGGCCCGCCCGCTCCGCCTCCGTCTCCGTTTTCGACGTTCTACGGCGTGGCCGGCGGTGAATCCGGATACATCTCGTCCAATCCGCAGGATCCGGACATCATGTACGGTGCGAACTACGGCGGCAGCATGGACATGCTTAACCGCCGCACGGGAAAGAGCACGTCCCTCGATCCCTGGCCACTTAACCCCATGGGCCACGACGCGAAGGATTCGAAATATCGTTTCCAATGGACGTATCCCATTGTGCACTCGCCGCACGAGTCCAACACCATCTATGTCGGATCGAACGTGGTGTTTCGCAGCACAAATGGTGGGCAACTCTGGACCGCGATTTCGCCCGACCTCACCCGAAACGATCCACGCACGCTTGGTCCATCGGGTGGCGACATCACCAAGGACCAGACGTCCGTTGAGTACTACGGCACCGTGTTCACCATTGTCGAGTCGCCGATCACAAAGGGTTTGATCTGGACGGGATCGGATGATGGATTGATTCACCTCTCGCGCAACAATGGCGTGTCGTGGAAGAACATCACGCCGAAGGGGCTGCCCGAGTGGATGCGTTGGTCAATTATCGAAGCGTCACCACACGCGCCCGGCACCCTGTGGGCGGCCGGCAATCGTTATCAGATGGACGATTTCACACCGTACCTGTACCGCACGACCGACTACGGCGTGACGTGGACGAAGATCACAAGCGGTATTCCAGCCGACCAGTTTACGCGCGCCATTCGCGAAGACTTGCATCGTCCGGGCATGGTGTATGCGGCGACGGAACGCAGTGTGTTTGTGTCGTACGATGCCGGAGCGAATTGGCAGAGCCTCAAGAGGAATCTGCCGCCTGTCCCCGTGCACGACATGATGTTGCGCGATGACGATTTGGCTATCTCCACGCACGGTCGCGCATTCTGGGTCATGGAAAATCTCACATCCTTGCGCTGGGCCGACCAGGAAGCGGCCGCGACTGGCAAGCCGTTTCTCTTCAAGCCCGCGCCCGTATTGCGCCTGAACGGTCAGGCGCAGCCGACGTTCGTGTATCGTCTGCCTGCGGACACCGGTTTGGTACGATTCGAATTGTTTGACAAGGCGGGCAAGTTGCTGGCGACGGCAACGTCCGCAGACACCGCGCCAACGCCTGGCGGTCGTGGGGGTGGCCCCGGCGGATTCGGTGGTGCGGCGCCTGCGAAGCCGTCAAACATTGCGGGCATCAATCGCTTCACCTGGAACATGCGTCACGACAATGCGATCACGTTTCGCGGCATGATTAACTGGGCCGGTAGCGGTAACGGACCGGCCATGGCGCCAGGCACGTACAGCGTGAAGATGTCGGCGGCGCGTTACGAGCCTGTGACCGCCACGTTCGTCGTCGATCGTGATCCGCGAAGCCCCGCCACGAACGCAGATCTCCTGGAGCAAACACGGTTTGCGTTGCAGGTGCGTGACCGCATTACGGAAGCGAACGAAGGTGTGATCACCATTCGCAATCTCAAACGGGAGATGGAAGAACGGGCGCCGAAGATGACGACGAATGCAGCGTACGCACCGCTCATCAAGAGCGTGGCGGAAAAACTGAGTGCGGTCGAGGATTCGGTGTACCAGACCAAGAACCAAAGTGGTCAGGATCCGCTGAACTATCCCATTCGCCTCAACGACCAGTTGGGCGGGCTGATGGGTTTTGTGGCCAGTGGCGAGCGTCGACCACCCAAGCAGTCGTACGATGTGTACACCGTGCTGGGCGGAAAACTTGACATGGAGAGTGCGCGTCTCAAGCGCGTTATCGCGACGGAGCTGCCCAAGGTGAACGCGATGCTCAAGGCTGCGGGCCTAACCGAAATTGTGCCGAGCAAGATTGAGCCGCCGTTGAATCGGCCCGTCATCGTGCCGTAACAATTCGAAGCGACGACAAAAAACACGTGGGGTGCACGCTGTGCGCACCCCACGTGTTTTTTTTGTGGAACGATGTGTTTGCGAAATTGCCGCGTGCCGGCTGAGACGCTCGCCGGCAGACGGCCGCTTGCGTTATCGCTTTGCCGGAACGAGCACGCTCGTTTCGTTCGGTGAAACTCGCACCACGCGAAGCGTCTGTGCGATGGCCTGTCCGCCCGCGTCGAGCACCACGCGGTAGTCGCCAGTTTCAACCGGTCGCGCGCCGCCACCGCCGCCACCACGACCGCCACTTGGCGGCGGGGCACCACGACCGGCCGCCGACGCGGCGGCTGCAGCCACGATCAACCGCTCCTGACTCGTTGGGCTGCCCGAGCTATCCGCGGCAGCGCGCGACTCCGCTGGGCGCGGATTGAACCCAATCGGAAACCCCGGAACGTTTACGAGACCCGTCGGCGCACCAAACCCACCGCGGCCTCCACCGCCACCCTGGGGAATGGCCGGACCCGTTCCCGTCGCCATCATATTCCACGTGACTTGATTGACTCCGGCGACGTTCGGGCCATTCATCCGCGCGACGGTATCACCGCCCGCGCTCAGGACGATGAGACGCACGCCCCCACTGGCCGGTGCAGCCAACCGATAGCTGAACACAGCGCCACTCGCCACGCGATCACCACGCCACATGCGCTGCGCGCGCGGCTCAGAACTCACCGGACGTTCGCCGTATTGCAGCGCGACAGTCGGCTTGAACAAATGCATGGGTTTCGCGAGCACTTCGGCCGACATCTGCTGCAGCGCAGCGACGTCCAGAATTTGAATGCCGCGACCATGCGTGCCGGCAATGAGTTCGTTGTCGCGCGGATGGACTTGCAGATCGTACACAGGCACCGTGGGCAGATTCGCCGAAAGCTCGAACCAACTCACGCCCCTGTCGAGCGATGCGTAAACACCAAGTTCCGTGCAAACGTACAACAATCGGGCATTCACGGGATCTTCGCGCACCACGTACACCGAGTTCGGACGACCGACAGCCAGTCCCTTGCTGATTGAGGTGAAGGTCTTTCCATAGTCGGTCGACATGTACAGATACGGGGCGAAATCGTTTTCGCGGTGATTGTCGAACGAGACGTACACGGTGCCCGTGTCACTCCAGCTGGCGTCCACTTTGCTGACGTGCGTAAATGGCGGCACACCCGGGAAGCGAGCGCTCAGGTCTTCCCACGTTCCGCCATCATTTTTCGTTACCCATACTTTGCCGTCGTTCGTACCGACATACAACAACCCCGGTTTGAGAGGCGATTCGCCAATCGTGACGATCGTCGCGTTCTCCTCCGCACCCGTCGCATCGCGCGTGATGCCGCCCGTCGCATCGGCCGCGAGGTTGCCCTCGGCATCATATCCGGTGGTGATCCGAATGCGCGCTTCGTCGCGCGTGGACAGGTCGGGCGAAATCGCAAACGGATTGACGCCCTTCTGAACGCTCTTGAACAGTTTTTCCGCGCCGCTGTAAAACACGTTCGCATCGTGACGCGAGAGGATGAACGGTGTATTCCAGTTCCAGCGCGTGGCGACGTTCGCGTCGGCCAGCTCGGTTTTCATCTGCGCGCGAATATCTGCAATCGACTTGCTTTGTTCGGGCGTCAGCGGCGTACTGCCGTCGCCGCGGATACGTTGAATTTGCGCCCCAAATTGCGCCCGCGTGACCGTGCGTGCGCGCAAACTTACTGTTTCGCCCGTCGCCACATTCCGACGCGAGATATTGCCGCCTTGCGACTCGTAGTACACCAGATTCGCATCGAACGGATCCTGCGCCGTCTGCAATCCGTCCGCTGCAAAAATTGCGTACCAGTCGGTCATTTGCAGCGGGGCGTTGCCGCGACGACTTAGTCCGCATGAGGTGCCGTTGTCCTGCAAACCGCCGCACACGCGATAGGGCACCTGGTAGTCAAAACTGATGCCGTAAAACTGACCCATGGCCATGTTGTTCACGGCGTCGTACGTCCCACCGCCATCCCACGTCTGAAAAATTCCGGCGTCTCCGCCCACAATAAAGTGTTCCGAATCGGCGGGGTTTATCCACATGGCGTGGTAATCTTCGTGAATACCTACCATTCCGGCGCGCCAGGAATAACCACCGTCGTCGGAGAACTGAAAGTCGACGGCCATCCGGTAAATGCGATCGGCATTTTTCGGATCGACGCGCACCTGCGAGAAATAGAACGGGCGGTTGTTGATGGTGTTCATCCACGTCCACGTCGCACCCGCATCGTTTGATCGATACAACCCACTCAGTAATCGTTGCGGCTTGCCGCCACGCACGCTGTCCGCCTCGACCATTGCGTAAATCAGGTCGGGATTGCTCGGCGCCATGGCCAGACTGATGCGGCCTTTCGTCGTCGCGGGGAACCCGCCGCCCTTGATTTCCTTCCACGTCGCACCGGCATCAGTCGTTTTCCAGAGCGCCGAACCTGGACCACCGCTTTTCAGGTAATGCGGTTTGCGAATGCGCTCCCAACTGGCGGCGTACAACACGTTCGGATTGCGCGGGTCCATGACAACATCAACAAACCCCGCGCGATCGCTGATGAATTTGGAGAGCGTCCACGTCTTTCCACCATCAACGGTCTTGTACAAACCACGCTCGGCATTCGTGCCCCACAATGCACCAAGTGCCGCCACGTACACGATGTCGGGATTGGAAGGATGAATGACCACCCGCCCGATGTGCTGGGTTTTCTCCAGGCCCCGTGATTCCCACGTGACACCGCCATTATCCGAGCGATAGATGCCGTAACCCGGGGCAACTGAGTTGCGCGAATCTTCCTCGCCGGTTCCAAGAAACAGAACGTTCGGATTGCTCGGCGCGATGGCGAGATCACCAAGCGACGCAATAGGGCCCTTCTCCCATAACGGCACAAAGGTGGTACCGGCGTTCACGGTTTTCCAAAGTCCGCCGGTTGCACCAGCAACGTAAAACGTTTTTGGTGCGCTGGGGTGCGCTTCAACGTCGGTCACACGTCAGGCCATGTTGACCGGACCGATGGAGCGCCAACGCAGTCCGTTCAACGTAACGCTGTCTGGAGTTTGCGCAGTCAGGAGCGAACTACACAGGGTGGAGACAAACGCGGCCTGCAGGGTGATGCGGATGGGTTGCACGGCGGCACACGGGGTTTCAGATGAAACTGCAGAGACGGTGGGACGCTCAGGCCGAACAGGCAAAAAACGTGCAAGGCATTCGGTTTGAAGTCCAGCGGGGTGTGCACTTCAGGGGACCATTTCACAAATGAACATGGGCGCCACGCATGTGACGCCCAGTTCGATACGGGTCATAAACTCCGGCGAAAGAATCAGTTCGCGGCGAAACAGTAGAACAGTCCCGCACCGCCCGTGGCCACCAGATTCTGCTGCCCGCATCCACGTGACGCGTGGGCGGCATTCCACGATGAATTTCCACCACCCGTGCGGTCGTGATGGCCGAGGAACACGCTGCCTGTCGCGGCGTTGCTCGTGTACGCCGTACATGCCGCGTCTGCGCCGCCTGGTACCGCGCGGCCGAACGAGTCGGAGCCGGTAATGATGTCGTGCTGATTTGGGGAGTCGCCGTTGCCCAGGACAATCGCGACCTTTTCTGTCAGCGCGTTAATCTTGTTCATCTGGTTTCGGTCGCGAAAGCTGTCCCCATGCAGCGCGACCACGTTGGCGGCCATCAGCGCGCCCTTCGCGTTGTGCCATGGGCCGGCGCCAATGCGATCGCGAGCGTTCACTGCAGCCTTTCCATTGGCGGCCGGTAGGCTGAGATAGGCGCGCCACGTGCGGCCAGCGGGTAGTGGGGCCGCCGCCGCGTCTGCGAGCGCCTTGCAGTGCAAATCGGCGCCTTCCAGACCACCGAGGTTTGCGCCATCGCCTTTGCCGACGCTGGTGACAAAAAACGTCATGGGCTGCGCGGGCTGCGGTGCGGGCGGCGTCTGGGCAAGGGCAGGGGACTGCGCCACGAGGATGGCGAGGGCGCCGAGTGTGCGGGAAAGTGAAGACACGGGAATCTCCGATGTGTGAAGGTGCAGGTTACCGCGATGGTTCGGCCGGTACTTCGAGAAACTGAAACGCGAGATTGGAAAGCAGGCAGTACGCCGCAAAGAAGTAGAAGCCGCGTTCGGCGATGGCATTCAGGTTGTCCGTTGCCTTGGCCGCGAGAAAGGCGATGAACACCCCCACCACAAATACGTCCGCCATGGCCCATTTGCTTACGGAGCGTGCGAACAGATACAATCGCCGCTGCCGGAGCACATCTTTGGTGGTGACGATGACCACCAGCAGCGCGGCTTTGATAAACGGGACGGTGATGCTGAACAACAGAATCAGCCCCGCGACAAACGTGTTCCCGCCGTTGTAGAGCGTCCTTACCGATTCAAAAATGCTCTGCGACTGGCGAAACACTTCCCGCGGCGGCCCAAGCAGCTTCATGGATGCGGTGATGGTCAACACCGGCTCGGTCAGACCGGGCCAGAGCAGGCCCAGTGAGACAACCGTGAGGACGATGGCGCCGATATTTCGTGCGGTCATTGGGGTGAGGTTCGGGTTCGCGGAATATGCCTGGCCCGCCGGCCGTCAGAAAGGGAGTGTCGCAATCAGCGCCGCTTCAGGAATTCCGTGACTTCGGCAATGCCGGCTGTGGCGCCAAGGTACGCGCGTACACCAGATCGCCCTGCGCATTCTGACTTTGCTTCAGTTGAACAGATGCCGCCGTACGCATCAACACCAGAACGAGAACGGGCGCCGCCGCCAGCAGTACACCGGCGCTTCGTCCCAGCGGTGACGAGTTTCGTGTGGACAGCAGTACGGCTGTCGCGAGAATCAGTCCCGGCACGACGAACATGTACGCAGCGACCGCGAACGGGCTGGTTCTGGAACTGGGCGCGGCCGCAAGGCCCAGCACAAAGAACAGCAGCAACACGAGGGTGTCGCAGGTAACGAGCAGCCAGAAGAGAAACTTCAACGGGCTGGCAATGAGAAGGGGTGGATAGCCGGGAGCGGCGGCAGCTGCAGTTCCTGCAGCGGGTAAAATAGCAGCTGAAGGAATTCGTGCCGCCTGCCCGGCGCGACGAAGTTACTTGTCGCTACTTCTCTGGTGCCCCGCTAATTCTCGCCGCCACCGATTCCATTTGCTGACGACGTGTTCGGGCCCACCCGGGTAACCGAAACGTGCCAGCGCCCAGCATGACCGCGCCCATGGCGCCTAGCACCGAGAGTGCGACCAGTCCGCCGAGGTCGTTCAGGCCGCCGCGCAGTGCCGCCGCCGCCAGCCCCGCGCCCGCACCGGCCATCAATCCAATTCCACAAAACACAAGCGTGCGGACATCGCTCTTGGCGGTGCGCATGCGAATGCGATCGCCGGTTTCCGTTGGTTCGACCAGCACCTGCAGATTGCCGTTGGTCCACTGCCGCAATGATCCTTCCTGCCGCACGACCCCACGCGCCTCGAACGTTTCGCGCAGGTCGACGACAAGACGCTCCCATTCCGGGTCAGAGACTTTGCGATCGAGTTGCACGATGCGTCCAACGCTGACGGGCAGTCCGAAAAATGTGCTGGAGCTGGTAGGCACGCTGGCACCCACGGTGCGCGCGGCCTGCGCGATGATGGACGGCTCAATGCCAACTTCGCGGCCAATATCCTGCAGCTGGGCCAGGGTCATGCCGGCGGCCGAGGTGAGCTGGTTGGCGTCGCCAGTGTGCACCTTGGTGGCCTGTTCGAAGATGGCGGCGACTTCGACGTCGGTGTAGCGGCGTTCGGACATGAGTTTGGCAACCGAGAGTGGTGAGCGGGAAATCAACGTTGCCGCCGCCGGTCAGCAAGTCAGCCGATCGGGGGGGCTGCTCCGAATGTCGCCTACACCCCCCCCAACACCCGCCCCGGCGCCACCATCAACCAGACCGTCAGCGCCAGACACATCAAAATTGCCACCTGTGCGAACGCATCCAGGCGTGCGGGCTGTGCTCCTGCCGCTGGTTGCGACGGCGTTGCGAGCGACAACGGCGCTTCCCCCGCCGCGACCCCACCCCCCGTCATAAACATCACCTGAATAACCCGCAGGTAAAAATAAATGCCGATGTAACTGCCCACGAGACCGATGACCGCGTACGTCGTATACCCCGCCGTCAACACGTTCTTGAAGATCAGAAACTTCGCCACAAAACCCGGGAATGGCGGCAACCCAGCGAGCGACAACATCGCAATTGCAATCATGATCGCGGCAAATGGGTTGCGATGCCACAAACCCTTGAGCGTGTCCAGCCTGTCACGCTCGGCATCATTCGCGTGGGGCGGGAGTGCTGCAAACGCCAGCACATTCAACACGCCGTACGTGAGCAGATAAAACGTCACCGCCTGCATCTGTCCTTCGCCCACGCCCAATAACGCGTAGAACATGTACCCGGCGTGCGCAATGCTGGAATACGCAATCATGCGGCGCAGCGACTGCTGCTTCATGGCTGCAATGTTGCTCCACACAATGGAGATGAGGGGGAAAATTGCCACGAGTTCGACAATTGGCGACACAATAGGCACGTTGGCAAACAACCGCACCACAGCAAACATGACGCCGGCCTTTACGATGGTCGCCATGAACGCCGTGACCGGCACGCTGGCCCCCTCGTATGCGTCGGGAGCCCATGCGTGGAACGGCACCACCGCGCCTTTGAGGAAAAACGCCAACAGAATAAGCGCGACGGCTGCGCGCGACATGATGTCGGTGGCCAGCAGGCCGGATGCAAACGCGCTGATTTCCGTGCTGCCGGTCATACCGTACAACAACGACACGCCCATCAGGAACATGGCGCTGGCGGCTCCTCCCAGCACCAGATACTTCAATGCGGCCTCGGCACTCTCTACCCGGCGATACGCGAGCAACACCAACGCGTACACGGGCAGCGACATGAGTTCGAGACCAAGAAACATGGTCAGGAAACTGTCAGCCGAAATAAGCAAACATACGCCGTACAGCGACGACAGAATGAGTGCCGGAAACTCACCACCCTCAAAATCGTCGCGCGATATCAGCAACACCGGCACCGCCAGCAACAGCACGATGAATTTCGCAACCAGCGAGCTGTGATTAACCGAGAACTGTCCGGGAAACGGAATGCCGTTGAAATCGGTCAGATACAACCAGAATGCGGCGCCCGCCGCGGCGGCAACCGCCGCCACTGCAACCAAAAGCGCTGCGCGCACGCCTTTTCCGACTATCTCCATGCCAAGCAGCAGCACGATGCCCAGGAGCAACAAATGCTCTGGCAACATGGACATCAGCGTCAAGTTGGTATTCATCGGCCACCAACCGGCAACGCGTTGGTGCGCATGCCGACGCTGGTTGAAGCGTTGGCTGGTACGTTGGCTGGTACGTTGGCTGGTACGCTGGGTGGTACGCTGGGTGGTACGTTCGTTGAAACGGCCGAACCCGGCACACTCAGCGAATCGATTGGCGCGACACCCGACGCTTGCAAACGTGATGTCTTCACGAGCTGCTGATACTGCTTGGCCGCCAACTCGGACTTCTGCATCGCGCTGTCGGGAAACAGGCCGAGTGCAAAAATTGAGATCACGAGAATACCGAGGATAAGACGTTCGCGCGTGTTGAGATCGCCGACTGGCCCGTGCGGAATGCGTTCGGCGCCCCACAGGAAACCCAGCGCGAATCGAAGCATGTACAACGCCCCCAATACCACGCCCGTGACCGCAATCGATGCCAGCACGAGGCTGTATGAAGAACCCGCCAGATGTTGCGCCCACGCGGCCCGGTACGCACCCAGCAACACCAGAAACTCTCCGGTGAACCCGCTGGTGGTTGGCAGTCCCACAGACGCCAGCGTGAGCACCATGAAGAACACGCTGTAAACCGGCAGGACTTTTGCAAGACCGCCATACGCCGCCAGCTCGCGCGTGTGACACCGTTCATAAATCATGCCGACCATAAGAAACAGCCCAGCCGCCACGAGTCCGTGACTGACCATCTGCACAATGGCGCCCTGAATGCCAATGATGTCGAGACTCAGCAACCCGAGCATGACGTAGCCCAAATGGCTGATGGACGAATACGCGATGATCTTTTTGATGTCTGTCTGCACCAGCGCCAAACACGCACCATACACAATGCTGATGACGGCCAGCGTCATGAGGAGCGGTGTGTACAACTGCGTGGCGTCGGGGAATAACGGAAACCCCAGCTTCATGAAGCCGTAAGTGCCCATTTTGAGCATCACGCCCGCGAGGATAACCGATCCCGGGGTCGGCGCTTCAACGTGTGCATCTGGCAGCCAGGTATGAAACGGAAACACCGGCACCTTGATGGCGAATGACAGTGCGAAGGCACCCAGCAGCAGTTGTTGCGCCTGCAGCGGCAGTTGCGCCTTGTACAAGTCGGTAAACGCGAACGAGGTGACTCCGGCGCTGCTCTGCAACGAGTACACCAGGTAGATCATGGCCGCGAGCATCAGAATGCTGCCAAACGCGGTATACAGCACGAACTTGATAGTTGCGTAGATGCGTCGCTCGCCGCCCCAGATGCCAATCATCAGGAACATGGGAATGAGCATCGCTTCCCAGAACACATAAAACAGGAACAGGTCCTGCGCGACAAACGTGCCCATCATCGCAAACTGAATGAGGAACACCATGGCGTAGAACAGCTTCACGTCTTTCTGAATGGCGCTAAACGAACCCGCAACAACCAACGGTGCGAGAAAGGCGGTTAGCAGCACCAGCAACACATTGAATCCATCCAGGCCAATGTGATAGTAAACGCCCCACTGCTCAATCCACGGCAGCCGTGTCTCAAACTGCAGGGCTGCCGTGTTGTTGGAAAAGCTCGTGTACAGCCACGCGGTCAACGCGAGCTGCACCAGCATCATAACCAGCGTAAAGCGACGCGTAAGCTGCGGTTTGTCCGACGGAATGAGCAACAGCAGCCCCATGCCAAGCAGCGGCAGGAACAGCACCACATTCAGCACGGTGCTCAAGGTGTCAGCCACGTGTCCAACTCCACAGCAGCGCGCTGACAATGCCCACCATCACGAACAGCGCGTACAGGTGCACGCTGCCGTTTTGCACTTTGCCCAGCACGCCGGACGCAAACTGCCCCAGCGACCCGATTCCGTTCAACGTGCCATCAAGAATCTTGCGGTCGCCAACCTTGAGCAACACGTTTTCGGAAATCCAGGCCAGTGGTTTCGCAAACAGCATCGCGTACAGCTCGTCAACGAAATACTTGCCACTCAGCAGTCGGTGCGGCGCTGCAAACGTTCGTTGCAACCCCTCCGCACGTGATGCGGGGCCGCCAAACACAAACCAGGCGCCCAGCGCGCCGGCGAACGCCAGCACCACGGACACGATCACCAGCGTGCCTTCGAGATGATGCAGCTCCTCGGGTACCGCAGGCAGGGCAAGCTGTGGTTCGAGAAAGTGCGCCAGTCCAAGCGCGCCGCCGCCTGCCGAAAGAATGGCGAGCACCACCAGCACCGATGTCATGGAAAGCGGCGATTCGTGAATGTGGTGCTCCACGTGATGGTCAACACGCGATGCGCCGAAAAACACGAGCCACAAAAGCCGGAACATGTAGAACGCCGTCATCAACGCGGTAAGCGCCGCCACTCCCCACAAGATGGGCGAACCACCAGACGGACTGGCAAATGCGTACCACAGAATTTCGTCTTTCGAGTAAAACCCGGCGAGCGGCGGGATGCCGGCAATGGCCGCTGTCGCCACGAAGAAGGTGCCGAAGGTGACAGGAATCTTGCGCGCCAGCCCACCCATTTTTCGAATGTCCTGCTCGCCGCTCAACGCGTGAATGACACTGCCCGCGCCTAAAAACAGGCACGCTTTGAAGAAGGCATGTGTCACGACGTGGAAAATGGCGACTCCGTACGCACCCACTCCCAGCGCCAGGAACATGAAGCCGAGTTGGGAGACAGTGGAGTACGCGAGCACCTTTTTGATATCCGTTTGCACCAACGCAATGGTGGCCGCAAAAAACGCGGTGGCCACACCAATAATCGCGATGACGTGCGAAGCCTCGGGTGCGTGTGCAAACACACCGGACATTCGGGCGACGAGATACACACCCGCCGTGACCATGGTGGCCGCGTGAATGAGCGCAGACACCGGCGTTGGGCCCGCCATGGCATCGGGCAGCCACACATACAACGGAATTTGTGCGGATTTTCCGGTCGCGCCAACAAACAACAACAGACCTACCAGCGTTGCGGAGACAATGGGAACGGTGGCACTGGTAAACGCAGCATTGATCACATCCATGTCGAGCGTCCCAAACGCCTGATACAGCAGGAACATGCCCAGCAGAAACCCCGCGTCGCCAATGCGGTTGACAATGAATGCTTTCTTTCCAGCTGCAGCGTTTGCCGCGTCCTCAAACCAGAAACCGATGAGCAGATAGGAGGCCAGACCCACACCTTCCCAGCCGACAAACAACACCAGCATGGAACGACCCAGCACCAGCAGGAGCATGAAAAACAGGAACAGATTGAGATACGCCATGAACCGCGCGTAACTCTTGTCGTCCTTCATGTACCCGGTGCTATAGATGTGGATGGCCGAGCCAACCCCAGTCACGATGAGGGTCATGACCGCACTCAGGCGGTCGAAATAAAACGAGATATCAAAGGTGTGCCCGTCAATCAGCGCCCAGCGATAGCCATGTTCGACGATGGGTGCATAGTCCAGCGCCTGCAGCGAAAAGAAGATGCGGACGGTCAGCACAAACGCCGCGAGCGGAAATCCGCACGCCACTGCGGTCACCAGCGACTTTCCAAGCTTGGTTCCGCCCAGCGCCGTGCCAAACACGCCGTTAATCAGAAAGCCGATCAGCGGGAGCAGTGCGATGACCAACAACCCATGTGCGCCGAAGAATCCCATCAGCGGTCAGCCCTTGAGGTCGGTGTAGGCATCGAGATCGAGTGTCCGCTTGCGTTTGACCAGCAGCAGCACGATGGGAATAGCAATGGCGATCTCGGCCGTCGCGACGACAAACACCAGAAACACCAGCACGCCGCCTGAAGGCTGTCCGTTCTGGTTCATGAACGTCACGAGGCTCAGGTTCACGCCGTTCAGCATGAGCTCCATGCACATGAGCATGATCAGCGCGTTGCGTCGGACCACGACGCCCAGCAGGCCGAGCGAGAAGAGTGCGATGGACAACCAGAGCAGCAACTGGTGTTTATCCATTGGCACTCCGGTCGGAAACGCGGTTGTCAGGCACGCGGCGGTGCACCTTGATCACCGCGAGCGCTGCAACGATGGCGGCGACCAGCAGCACCGTGGTGAGTTCGAACTGCAACCAGTAGTCCCGAAGGAAGGCGGTCGAGAACGGCACGAGCTCGAATGCCTCGCCATTGGGTGAAGCGGAAGGCGCGCCAGTGTTCATCGCGCGCCAGACACTGATGCCCAACACGCCCACCATCATCGCAAACACCATCGCGCCAGGAACCGCGAGGTTGGAGTAGCGCTTGTTGCCACGCGCTTCCCGCACTTCCAGCAACATGATGACGAACACCATAAATACCATCACCGCGCCGACGTAAATGAGCACCTGGAACGCGGCGATGAAGTGTACGCCGAGGAAGCCATAGATGGCCCCAAGCGACATCATGGTCGTAATGAGGGCGAGTGCCACGCGCATGGGTTCGCGCAGCACCAGCATGAGTACCGCGCCCATCAGCGCGAGGCCGCCAAACAGCGCGATGGCTAGGGTTTCGAGGATAGGTCGCCTCGTGTGATGGGCAGTCCGCCTTTGGGCGGATATGGTTTGGCTACGTCAGACTGCGGATTCCACGTGAGCATCTCTTCCATCGTCAGCCACATATTAAAGCGGTTGTCCGATGACAGACCCGGAACATCCTGCACCATACGAATGGCGTCTTCAGGGCAGGCTTCGATGCACAACCCGCAAAAAACGCAGCGCGAGTAGTCAATTTCGAATCGAACGGGCGACTTCGGATGCGCGGGGTCGTTGACGTCGAACGCCGACTCAATCTCGATAACCTTGGCTGGACACACCGTTGCACACATGTTGCACGCAATGCACTGTGGCGTGCCATCGGGGCGCTGTGTGAGCACATGTTTGCCGCGATTGCGTGGTGCGAAATCGGCGCGCTTTTCTTCGGGATAATACGTAGTCAGCGCGCCTTTCCGTCCGGTTATCCAGCGCGTCATGTTGCGCAGGAAGACGCCGGTGGTGATGGATAATCCACGCAGAATTTCCGGAAGATACGCGCGCTCCCAGAACGTCATTTTTGGCTCGTTCCAGTAGGCCGGGCGAACGTAGGCCCTGGCGTTGTAGCGGAGCTGCACCAGCTCCTGCTTTGGAATCGGAACCAGCGACTCGGCCGGCGACGGTTCCGTGGGTGTAATTCGTGCGGCATCGGCGTGGCCAGGCGCCAGATGCACCGAAGTACTGGACGTGATAACGGTCATGGACTCCCTGCCTTGAACCACACGACAACGGCGGTGACCGCGAGGTTCGCGAGTGACACCGGTAGCAACAACTTCCACGCGAAGGTCAGCATCTGGTCGTAGCGAAACCGCGGCAGTGACCAGCGAATCTGAATCTGAAACACGCAAAGCAGGAAAAGTTTGGCGAGGAACGTGACGACTTGCAGCACAACCACAACACCGTGGCTCAGGGCGACGGAGGTGCCGCCAGGCAACATGAAACCCGCGTCGTTCATGAAGGGCAGGTTGTAGCCGCCCAGAAACAAGGTGGTGAACAGCGCCGCAACAATCGCGATTTCGATAAACTCCGCAAACATGAAGAGGCCCATCTTCATGGCGCTGTATTCCGTGTAGTAGCCGGCCACCAATTCCGACTCGGCCTCGGGCAAATCGAACGGAATACGTTTGTTCTCGGCAATGGCGGCGGTGAGGAACAGGACGGCCGCCAACGGCTGATAGAAAATGCCCCACGCCGGCAACACACCGCCAATTGTGCCCGACTGCTGCTGCACCATGTCGCGCAGATCGACCGTGCCGAACACCAGAATGAGCCCCATCACCGTCAGACCCATGACCAGTTCGTACGAGATCATCTGCGAACCCGCGCGTAACCCACCCAGCAGCGAAAACTTGTTGTCCGAGCTCCAGCCGGCCAGCATCGTGCCCAGAATGGTCAAGCCGCTGAAGGCGAAGACCACCAGCAACCCGGCGTTGAGGTTTGCGACCTGCATGGGGTACGTGCGTCCGCCAAACCAATCGGCAAGCGGCGGAATGATTTTGCCGGGGTCAATCATGCCACCAAACGGAATGACCGCGAACACCAGCAGTACCGGGGCAAATACGACGTACGGCGCCAGCGTATACGCGAGCTGGTCGTAGGTGCGTGGCTTGAAGTCTTCCTTGAGCAACATCTTCAGCCCATCGGCCATTCCGTGAAACAGGCCGAGCCACACGAGCTGGATGTTGGTGAACGGAATGCGGATGTACGCGCGGTTCGCACCAATGCGGTCGGACATGACCGCGGCCTGTTTGCGTTCCACCCACGTCAACAAGCCGCCAAAACCCATCAACACTCCGATGGACGCGGCGACAAACACGAGGGTGACGGCCAGATCGGGCAACACTATTTCGTACCCGCCACCCGAGACGTGGACGAGTAGAGCACTTCAAACAGCGACGCCGCGTCTGCTATCGGTGCATGTTTCGGAAAACATTGTTCAAACGCCGTGATCGTGCCCTGAAAGTTTGTGTAGTGGCCGTTGCGTTCCGTTTGCACGCTGATGGGGATCAGCACGTCGGCCCGCACGTTTTCGGGCTGGTCGTACGACGTGAGCAGAATAACGCGGGCCGATGACGGAATGGCACTCCACGGCGCGCCTTCGCCCCACACCAGTACCAGGTCGGTGTCGGCGGGAAAGGCAGAGGCGGCGTCGTCGGGCAGGGCCGAAAACATCGCCAGTGCGGCAAACCGATTGGGATTCTTGTCCGCCTTGATGAGCACATCGTCTTCAATACGCTCGCCGGGTACGGGCACGTGGTCGGCTTTCACGAAACTCGTAAACGACCCGCCCAGCGTGCTGTGAAACGCAGCCAGTTCTTCGTTCGATCCCCAGCTCGAAACCAGGGCCACCGCACGACTCGACGCGTCTATCAACGCAGTGGCCGCGTTAATGGCCGCGGCGAGATCGGCCGGCGCACTTTTCACCTTCGACTGCAGCGCGCGAGGGCGTTCGAAAATCCTGGACAGGTCACGGGCCTTGTTGCACGTCCACGGGCCGTTTACTGCGGGATTCTCCAGCGGCGTGACCCGGTCGATGGATGTATTGAGCTGTGGATCGAGCGCGTTGAGCTTCCACTCGCTCTTGCGGTGCCAGATGTTGATGCTGCAGCCGCGTTCGCAGCCCGGACACACCGACGGCGTGGCCTTGAGATACCAGACGCGTGCATGGTCCAGCAGTTGTCGTGACAACAGCGCGCCCACCGGGCAGATATCAATGATGTTGTCCGAATACGGATCGTCGTTGAAATCGACTTCCTCATTGGGGCGAATGAGCGAATGGTCGCCGCGATTGATCACGCCCAACGCGCGCGATTTGGACACCTCGTCGGTAAACCGCACACACCGCGAGCACATGATGCAACGCTCGTTGTCCAGCATGATGCGGTCGGACAACGGATAGAACTTGGTCGCGTGCGTTTTGGAGTCGCGCGACAGCGAGGGCTGGCCGTTGTACGCGTAATGATGATCCTGCAGCAGGCACTCGCCACTTTTGTTGCAAATGCCGCAATCGACCGGATGATTGAGGGTGATGAACTGCATGGTGTCCTTGCGCAGTTCCCGCACTTTCCCGGAGTCGGTCAATACCCGCATGCCTTTGGTGACGGGCATGTTGCACGCGATATCAAACCACGCACCGCCTTCGGCCTCGACTTCCACCATGCAAATGCGGCAGTTCCCTGGCACCGACAGATTGGGATGCCAGCAGAATGACGGAATGCGCACGCCAGCGGACAAGGCCGCCTGAATGACAGTCTGTCCGGTTTCGGCGGTGCAGGGCACACCATCAATGAAGAATTCAATCATGCGACCGCCGCATCCACCAGTCGTGCGTTGTCGCCGATACCCGCCACTTCCAGACGGCCGCCGAACATCGATTTCTTGTGTTCGATGAAGTAATCAAACTCGTTGCGATACTTGTCGAGAATGCCGACCGTCGCGTAACCCGCCGCGTCGCCAAGCCCACAGATGGTAGTACCATCATTGGCGCGGGAAATCTGATAGAGCCGATCAATGTCTTCCGGCCGACCCTGGCCGGCGACCAGGCGATTGCTGATCCGCTCCAACCATCCCATGCCCTCCCGGCACGGCGTACACTGGCCGCACGACTCGTGATGATAAAACCGCAGCATCACTTGCAACAACCGCACCATGCAAGTGCCCTCGGCGACCACAATCATCCCCTGCGATCCGAGTTGAGAACCCGCGGCCACAAACGAATGGTGGTCCATGCGCAGCGGCATGATGTCGTCTTTCGTCAGCACCTTGGTGGAGATTCCGCCGGGCACGACACACTTGAGTTCCGAACCGTTCAACATTCCGCCGCACTCGTTCGCCAGAAAATCGGCAAACGGGTAGCCGTACTCCAATTCGTACACGCCAGGTGTGTTGATATGCCCCGACACGGAAATCACCTGCGTGCCCGGACTTTCGGCCGTTCCTACTTTGCGAAAGCCCTCAGCACCATGCGTGACGATGTACGGCACATTGGCCAGCGTTTCCACGTTGTTCACGACCGTGGGCTTTTGGTACAAGCCTGCGACCGTGAGGCGTGGCGGGCGATTGCGCGGGTAGCCCTTCTTGCCTTCCAACGACGTGAGCATGGCCGACGCTTCGCCACACACATACGATCCCGCGCCGCGGTATATCACCAGATCGCAAGCGAAGTCGGTGCCCAGAATATTCTCGCCGAACAAACCCGCGGCGTACGCTTCTTCGAGTGCGTCAGCCATGCGACGATAGGCTAAATCGAACTCGCCGCGAATGTAGATAAAGGAATGACGCCCCTGCAGTGCGTACGAACCAATGAGCATCGACTCCAGCAGCAAATGCGGCGTGTTTTCCAGGAACCATCGATCTTTGAACGTGCCGGGCTCACCCTCATCTGCATTCATGCAGAGATAGTGCGGTTGCCCGTCGTTCAGTTTGACCACGCCCCATTTGCGACCGGCCAGAAACGCCGCACCGCCATGGCCCAGCAACCCCGATGCCAGCACCTCTTTCGTGACTTGCTCGGGTTTCATTTCTGTCAGCGCTTTCCGGAGCGCGGAATAACCGCCCCGCGCCTTGTACTCTGCCAGTGAGTGCGACGTTGGCGTAATGTCAAACGTCATGAACAACTTCTGGCCGCCCGTCGTGATTCGGTTGCTCATGTCTGGTACTCGGCAGATAGGGCCGCGAGCAACGCATCAACCTTGGCTTCGTTCAAATTTTCGTGGTACGTGTCGTTCACCATCAACATGGGCGCCGTACCACACGATGCGAGGCACTCCACCGTTGAAAGGGTGAAGCGGCCATCTGTCGTGGTTTGTCCGGGCTGCACGCCAAGCTTGCCCTGCAAATGCGCCAGCAAACCTTCAGCGCCGCGCATGGAGCAGGAAACGTTGTGACAAAGTTGGACATGCCATGTGCCGATGGGTTTCCGCCGGAACTGCGTGTAAAATGCCAGCACCTCTTCTATCTGAATGCGCGGAACGCCCAGATATTCCGTCAAATCGGCGATGTCCTCGTCGGACACGTATCCGCGATCTTCCTGAATGCGGCGGCAACACGGAATGACCAGCGAGCTTTCAAAGCCGGCCGGATACCGCTTTTTCCAGGTTTCGAATTCGGGAACGAGATGTTTCATCGGTCGCACTCGCCCCCGATCATGTTCACCGAACCGAACGTGGTGATGACGTCAGCGAGCTGATAGCCGTTGAGCATTTTGTGCACGCCGCCCATGTGCACGAAACTGGGGCTGCGCACGTGCACTTTATGCGGGACGCCGCCACCGACACTGACGATATAAAAGCCCAGTTCGCCGTTCGGCGCCTCGTGCGCGACGTAAATGTCTCCCGGCGGAACCGATGGGCCTTCCATCACCAGTTTGAAGTGGTTGATGAGCGACTCAATCTCGTTGTAGACCAGGGTTTTGGGCGGGAAGATGCAGCGACGATCATCCACGTTGATGGGGCCGGCCGGCAGCATGTCCATCAACTGCCGCATCATATGGACGGATTCGTCCATTTCCCGCATGCGCACGTAATACCGATCGTAGTTGTCGCCGTTGATTCCAACGGGCACCTGAAAATCGAGCTCGCTGTAGGCGAGATACGGGGTGTCCTTCCGCAGGTCGATTGGCAGTCCCGTCGATCGTAAAATGGGCCCGGTAAAGCCCCAGTTGAGGGCATCGGCGGTGCTGATGACACCAACCCCCCGCATGCGATCGATAAAGATGCGGTTCCGGTCAATCAGACCGTGCACGCGACCGATAAAGTCTTCGTACTGCCTGAGAATTTCCTCAAGGCGCGTCAACCAACCCAACGGCAGGTCGTCCGCCAGCCCGCCAATACGCCCGTACGAATACGTGACGCGCGCGCCCGTGAGCGCCGCAAGGTGCTCGTACATGTAGTCACGAACCATGACCATGTACAGGAACGCGGTCATGGCGCCCAGCTCCATCATGCTGGCCGCCACACACGTGAGATGGTCGCACAACCGCGAATACTCGGACAGCAGCGTGCGCAGGTACCTGGTGCGTGGGGTGATCTCGATGCCCATCAACTGCTCAACGGCATCACAATACGCGAAGTCGTTAATGAGGGCCGAGCAATAGTTCAGGCGGTCGACGTACGGGATGAGATTATGCCAGGTGTGATCCTCGCACTCCTTCTCGAAGCCCCGGTGCAGATATCCGCAGTGCACATCCGTTCGCAACACGCGTTCGCCATCGAGCTCGGCCACAATCTGCACCGTGCCGTGAGTGGCCGGATGCGACGGGCCGATGTTGACGATGACCGATCCTTCGCGCTCGTGATCGGTCAGCGACGTGCGAATGGGATTCGGAATTTTCGATCCGGGCGCCGACGCCGACGAGGGCAATCCGGACAGTGGGTTAATGGCAATTCCCACGGCTAAAACCGGTAGGGCACAAGTGGTTGCTCGAGCTGCTTGGGATAGTCCTTGCGCAACGGATGGCCGACGAAACCCTCGTAGAGCAGGATGGCGCGCAGGTCATCATTGCCGTCAAACTGAATGCCGTACATGTCGTGACATTCGCGTTCCATATAGGCCGCGCTGCCGTACAGCGGCCGCAACGTGGGCACGATGGGCGCGGCTTCGGGAACGCGCGATTTGAGCCTCACCCGAATCTTGTTCGTGGTTGAGTAGAAGTGATGCACCACTTCAAACCGCAACGCATCGTTCGGCCAATCAACAGCGGTGACGTCGAGAAACACGTCAAACGCGAACTGCGATTGCAGCAGGGTGACGGCGCCCAGGAGCTGCGGAGGTTCGGTGTGACACACCACCGTGCCGTGGGAAACCACAACCGCACCAAACGTGGCCAACTCCGCCTGCAAGCGATCGATCATTGACGGCGCGTGCATCAGAACGTGTCGTTCACAATAAGATGCCGGCCGTTCGCGATGGTCTCCTGCAGCTTCATGATGCCGTCAATCACCATTTCAGGGCGCGGCGGGCAGCCGGGAATGTAGATGTCGACCGGGATGATTTTGTCGATCCCCGGCAGGGACGCGTAGTTCTGATAGAACCCGCCGCTGGTGGCGCACACTCCAAAGGCCATCACCCATTTCGGTTCACACATCTGCTCGTACACCTTGAGCAGAATAGGCGCCTGCTTCTGCGTGACCGTGCCCACGATCATCAACAAGTCAGCCTGGCGCGGCGAAAAACGCGGCAGTGCGGCACCGAACCGGTCGGTGTCGTAGGCCGAGGCACTGACGGCCATGAATTCCATGGCGCAGCACGCGGTGACAAAGGGGTATGGGAACAACGAAAACTTTCGGGCCCACCCAACCAGTTCGTCTTTCCTGGTTGTGATGTACTCGAACGCACCCGTTTTTTCGTGTGTAACCGGGACTACAGGGAGGGGCTTCCCGTACATAGCTACTCCGTCACGGCTTCCAGAAGCCGTGCCTTGAAGACGTACAACAGGCTCAGGACCAGCAGAAAGAGAAAGAGGAAGAACGTGAAGAGCAGAAATCCGGTCATCGGTTTCGCGCCCAGGGCCCAGATGAACAGGAACATGGTCTCGAGGTCGAACAGGATGAACAGTATGGCTACGCCATAATACTTGATGGACACCGCTTTGACGTTAATCCGCTCGTTGGGCATGACCCCGCTCTCGAACGCCTCGAGCTTAATGGCGTTATTGACCGGTTTCGGGCCCAGCAGTCGGTTCAGCGTGAGGGTCAGCCCGACAAACGCCAGGATCGCCAGCAGATACAGCAGAAAGGCGATGTAAGGGTTCATAGCGGCGCTACGGCCAGGAAGAGGGAAAGCTCACGGCATTGTGGGGCCCGGTAAAAGCGCCGTCAAGAAGGGTGTTCGCCCTTATTGCTCCGTTTCTGCCTGTCGGAAAAAATGTACTGGCGCTTGCACTCCTCAAACAGTCGCCTGCATCCGGGAAATCGGCCAAATCTGAAAGTGCGACACGAAGCTGACCATATTATTTATGGTGAATGCTGGAACGGTTCCTTGCTGAAATTGAGGGACCGCTATTTCGCGCCCGAAATGGTGTACACGCGAATGATGTCTTCATCTTGGCCCGCTCGCCGGCGCCCAGCGGCAAGTTGGTGACGGGGCGTTCGACGACGCGCGTCGGACCAGATGACGGATGAATGATCAGGCGAAATACGTCGCCGTTTCCAAAAACATATCCACCGCTGCGGAGCGATGCGCTACCGGATGTCGCCAGGAAATTGTAGTTGCCGCCGTCGGCCGTTTGCAGATAGAACCCACGCGGCCTCGTCATCGCCTTTGGCATCACCAGCGCATCGGTCAGTTTTCCGGATTGATTGAAACGGAGAATCTGCCTTTGAGATGATTCGAACACACGGCCCACGGCACAGGTGCTGCCGATGATGCAAACCTCAGGCAGCCCGCTGAAACGAATTACTCAGCGGCGGTAACCGGGAGTTCGCGCGCGGTTTCTTCGGGCGTGACGGGCCGTATTAACGTATCAACGGTCAGCCAGGTGATTTTGGAGAAGGGATACAAAACGATCGGGACGATGACGGCCCCGGCCACTGCAATCCACGTCATCGCGTCCCACGGGACGTCAGGCCACGTCATCAAAACCGCCGTGGCAAACGAGGTCGCAAACAAAATCTCGGCGATCAGAAAATTGCAGAACATCGCGCCCGTGAAATATTCGGGCCCACTGCGAGCGAACCGCAGATTGCAGTGCGAGCAGCGCTCGCGGACGGAACCCCACGACCCCATTACTTTGCCCTCGCCACAATTGGGACAGCGAAAGCGCAGCGCACGGCTGGCGTACAGGGTGGCGCGCTTCAACGTGGGCATCTCCAAGGGCGTTTCGGTAGTGCCCTCGCCCCCAAAGCCTTCGCCTAACGCAACATGTGATCTCATGTAACTCCTGGGTCAATCCAGTGAAGGCCCGATATTGGGGATTCACTCATACAAGTTAGTCGATATGCCCGGGGAGGGTCGGACCCCAGTACCAAATGCGCTCGCACGAGGCCAAACTGGAGGCCGTGCAGACACCGTGGCCGCCCCCCGACACCGACGCCTATCCGGTCTTCCCGGCAAGCGCCGTAGACCAAAACACCGAGCTCAGTACGCTCCGCGACGTGGCGCGAGCACTGGCCTCTGGCATTAACACGCGAGAAATCCTGGCGACGCTCTGCAAAGCCGCCACCATCCGCGGAGCAGCCAATGGCGCCATAGTGGCTGAGATATATTCCGATAGTGGCACGTATGTATCAGCAATTGGCAACACTTCTGACTTGCTGGGCACCAGCTTCCCCGTTGCTGGATCCATCACCGAACGCGTGCTGCGCGACCGAAAAGGCATCGGCACACCCCAGCCAGTGCTGGAAAGTTCTCCGTTCTTTTCCGAATTACTGCAGCAGCGCGACATTGGTCCAGCGGTGATCCTCCCGCTTATCGCCCATGACCGCCTGCTCGGCACACTGACGGTCTGCCGCGACGTCGGTGCTCCGGTCTTCGACACCGTCGCGTTTACCCGCCTCGAAGCGGTCGCGGACCTGGCGGCCCTCGCACTCTGGAATACCCGCCTGTTGGAGGAGGCCCGAGAAGGCGATGCTGCCAAAACCAGCCTGCTCGCCACGCTCTCCCACGAGCTACGCACCCCGCTTACGGCCCTGGAAGGGTACGGCGAACTGTTGGAAGATGAGATTCTCGGGCCACTTGCCCCCGCGCAGCGCGATGTGATCATGCGGCTCCGCACAGTGAGCCGTCACCTTGGGTCGCTGATCGAGGATATCCTGACGTATGCGTCCCTCGAGGCCGATCGGGTGGTAGCGCGGGCCAGCAAAGTCAGCGTGGACGAGGTCGTCGACACGCTATACCCGTTTGTCGAACCGCTCGCCCGCGAAAAAGGCATCCGCTTCCAGGTCGCGGTCGAGGAGAATCTTCCCTGGTTACTGACCGATGAACCGAAAATGCGACAAATCCTTATCAACCTGTGCCAGAACGCGGTGAAGTTTACGGAATCGGGCGAGGTGGCGGTTCGCGTCTCGCGCGGGTCGTCGGGGGCCGATGGCGTCGCGTCCATTCGTTGCACCGTGAAGGACACGGGCGTGGGAATTGCCGCCGCCGATTTGCAACGACTGTTTCGCCCGTTCTCGCAAGTGGACGCAAGCCTGGCCCGCCGCCATGGCGGGACAGGACTGGGCCTCTACATTTCGCGTCGCCTTGCCACGCTCCTGGGGGGGCGCATTGAGGTTGTATCGCGACCTGGCGAAGGTTCCGCGTTCACCCTCGTCCTGCCGGTCACGCGATAGCAATTATCGCGGGTGCCAGCCTCCACGTCATCCGGCCCGCCGTTAGATTCTCCCCTATGAACGCGTTCGCTCTTACCAGTGTTTTCAACGACGGTTACATCGCCGAGCAGTTCGAGCAATACCGTCGCGATCCGGGCAGTGTTGATGAGACATGGCGCCAGTATTTCCGTGTCGCAGCATCGCTCTATGCATCGGGTACCGTCGCGGCCAGCGCCCCGCCGGTTGCGTCATCCATCACGTCGCCTGTCAACGCGGCGTCGCCCGTTGAACCCGACATTGCCTTGCTGCAAAAGGCCGCAGCCGCTGCGGCCCTGCAAGCGGCCATTCGGAGCTACGGACACTTTGCGGTCCAACTCGATCCGCTGGGCGCTGCGCCGCCAGGTGCGGCCGAACTGACGCCAGAATTTCACGGCATCACCCAGAGCGATCTGGACACGTTGCCCGGCGCCCTGCTTGATGCGCGGTTTCCGACGGTGGCGGCCGTCATCGCGCGCAAACGCGAAGTGTATTCGTCGCATATCGGGTACGAGGTGTGGCACCTGTCCGAAGAACTCGAGCGGGAATGGTTTCGCGTCGCGTTTCGCGAACATCGATTGACGCGTGAGCTGACGGTGGAGGAAAAGAAGGCGGTGCTGCACCGCCTGAACGAGGTCGATGGACTCGAGCGATTTATCGGGCGAGCCTACGTTGGCGCGCGACGTTTCTCCATTGAAGGCACCGACATGCTGGTGCCTATGCTCGACGAAGTGATTAGCGAGTGTGGCAAGGCGGGCGCTCGCGAGATTGTCATTGGCATGGCACACCGCGGCCGGTTGAATGTGCTGACGAACGTGATGGGCAAGCCGTACGAGGCGTTGTACGCGGAGTTTGAAGGCCATCACGAGCAGCATGACGAAACGGCCACGGGTGATGTGAAATACCATCTGGGGTACGAGGGGGTGCGCCTGGTGGGTGATCACGAAGTGCAGTTGCATCTGGTGCCCAATCCGTCGCACCTTGAAGTTGTGAATCCGGTGGTGGAAGGGGTCGCGCGCGCGCGGCAGCGCGTGTCGGGACAACCCGGCAAGCGCGATGAATCGCTGGTGGTGCCGGTCGCCATTCACGGCGATGCCGCATTCCCCGGCGAGGGCGTCGTTGCCGAGACGTTGAACATTTCGCGCCTCGCGGGATTCCGCACGGGTGGCACCATTCACATCATTGTAAACAATCAGGTGGGTTTCACCACCGATCCCATCGAAGCGCGTTCGACGCATTATGCGTCCGATCTCGCCAAGGGTTTCGAAATCCCAATCTTTCACGTCAATGGCGACGACGCGCAAGCGTGTGTGCAGGCCGTTCGACTGGCGTGCGCGTATCGCGCGCAGTTCAAGAAGGACGTGCTGATCGATCTGGTGGGGTATCGCCGCCATGGACACAACGAAACCGACGAACCGACGTTTACGCAGCCCACCCTGTATGCGCAGATCAAAGCGCATCCCACGGTGCCGCGGGCGTGGGCCCAGCGACTGGTGGCCGAAGGCGTCATGACGGCCGAGGAAGCAGCGGCGGACGAAAAGGCCGTGTTTGATGCGTATGCGGACATGCACCAGCACTTCAAAGCAGCACTGGGCAGGGTCGAACAACACGTACCATGGCCCGCCGAAACCACGGCAGCGCCGCGTTCGGTGAACACGCTGGTCGATGCCGCGCAACTGCTTGCGATGAACGAAACGCTGCTCACCTATCCGTCAGACTTCACGCCGCATCCGCGTTTGGCGAAGACGCTCGAACGCCGTCGTGAAGCAATGGGTGACGCGGGCGGTATCGACTGGGGCCATGCGGAAGCCCTGGCGTTTGGATCGTTGCTGAGGAACGGCGTGTCCGTTCGCCTGACCGGACAGGATGCGGAACGCGGCACCTTTTCGCACCGTCATGCGGTGTTGAGTGATGTGCAAACCGGAAAGCGCTATACTCCGCTCGCCCAACTCGCGGCATCAAACGCTGCGTTTGAGATCTACAACTCCGCGCTCTCGGAAACCGCCATTCTCGGTTTTGAGTACGGCTTTTCCACTGTGGCCGAAGATACATTGGTGTTGTGGGAAGCGCAGTTCGGCGATTTCGTCAACGTCGCGCAGCCCATTATCGATCAGTTCATCGTGTCCGATCGTGCCAAGTGGGGCATGGACTCCAGCGTCGTGTTGTTGTTGCCGCACGGGCATGAAGGCGCCGGTCCCGAACATTCCAGCGCGCGCCCTGAGCGTTTTCTGCAGTTGTCTGCCGAGCGCAATATCATTGTCGCGTACTGCAGTACGCCGGCCCAGTATTTCCATTTGCTGCGGCGTCAGGCAACGCGCCGACCACGGCGTCCGCTCATCTGCCTGCAACCCAAGTCGTTGTTGCGACTGCCACAGGCGTCTTCCACGCTGACCGAATTGGCGAATGGGCGGTTTATGCCGGTGCTCGACGATCCGGCCATGACGGAAAAACGCGACGACGTACGTCGATTGGTGTTCTGCACGGGCAAGTTGTACTACGACATGGTGGCATCAACCGCGCGTTCGCCAAACGTGGCGATGGTTCGCGTCGAAGAGTTGTATCCCTGGCCGCACGAAGAAATTGCGCGCATTGCCGAGCTTTATCCGGCGCTCGAGCAAGTGGTGTGGGCGCAGGAAGAGCCGCGGAATCAGGGTGCGTGGACCTACGTGCAACCGCGCCTTCGTGCATCGGCGGGCGCCGCGCTGGGGGTCACGTTTATTGGGCGTGCCGAGCGCGCGAGTACCGCCGAGGGCTACAAAGATGCGCATGATGTCGAACAGCAACGGATTATCGCGGACGTCATGAGCGTGGGAGATCCAGCAATGGAGGCGGTGCGCGCATGAACTGGTGGCCTGTGTCAACTGGCCGCAGTGTTTCTCACGTTGTGCGCAGCGCCGCGGCCTTGGCCGTGGCGCTGCTTGCGGGTGGCACCACCGTCAGCGCGCAGGGGTTTGCCAGTGCCGAGCGTGGCGCCGCGGCACTGGGCAGCGCGATCAACAGTTTGGGGAACACCAGTCGCGTACTGGTGATCGGTGCGCATCCCGATGACGAAGACACGCAACTCATCGCGTGGCTGGCGCGCGGACGTCACGTCGAGACGGCGTATTTGTCGCTGACGCGCGGGGATGGCGGGCAGAATTTGATTGGTAACGAACTGGGTGAGGCGCTGGGTGTCATTCGTACCGAAGAGTTGCTCGCTGCCCGACGCATTGATGGCGGCCGTCAATTCTTTACACGTGCGTATGACTTTGGCTTCTCGAAAAATGCCGAAGAAACGATGCGGCATTGGCCCCGCGACACCGTGATGGGCGATGTCGTTCGGGTGGTGCGCGCGTTTCGCCCGCAGGTCATCGTGGCCATCTTCAGCGGAACCCCGGCTGACGGGCACGGGCATCATCAGGTATCAGGACTCTTGGCGCGCGATGTCTACGACCTCAGCGCCGACACGGTGCAGTATCCCACCGCGGTGTATGGGCTGCCGTGGACTGTTTCCAAGTTCTACCGTCGCATTCGGACGACCGACGGCGTGACCACGCGCATGAATGTTGGTGAATACGACGCCCTGCTCGGCCGGAGCTACGCCGAGATCGCGGCGGAGAGTCGTTCGCAGCATCAGTCGCAGGGGTTCGGCATGTTGCTGCAGAAAGGCGCGATTCTCGATCAAGTTGGTCTCGAGGCGTCTCGCGTCAGCAATGTGGCAAACGCTGCGAACGAAGGATCACTGTTTGCCGGTATGGACACGACGTGGGCGCGGCTACGCGCCATCAGTCCGTGGCCGGCCGTGCGCGCTGCGCTGGATTCGTCGGCGGTTGCATTTGCCGAGGCGCGCGCGGTGTACCGCGCTGACAACCCCACGGCGACCATTGAGCCGCTGGCACGGGCGGTGCGATTACTGCGGTTTGCGCGCGACAGTGCGGGTGAGCGGCCGCTGCGCCTGATTCTTGGAGGCATCGCAACGCAGCCAACCCTGGTTGATTCGCGGGGGGTTGCCCGCTTGCAAGTATCGCCGGGCGCCGCTGCGCAGCTTGCGCCGTTGGCCGATGCCGAGCTGTGGAACGCTATCGATCTCAACGAGCGTCGCGCGGAACGCGCATTGGCGTTGGCCGCGGGCATTGCGGTCGAGGCGTTCGCACCGGCGCAGAATATTCCGATGATCAACGCCACGAAACCTGGCGTGCCGGACACGCTGCTGGTGAATATCGCGGTGCACAATCGTGGCCAGGTGCCGGTCCGATTTGTTGGCGCGTCGGTGGGTTCGTACCGGGACAACGGGCGTTCGACGCCCTTGCTGCCAGACAGTGCTGCCCGCGTCACGCGAACGGCGCGCGCGCGTTTTTTCAGCACGCAATGGTGGCGAACCACACGCAAAACGAGCGACGTATTTGCGGTCGAGATTGATGCCCGCGACGACGCCGAGCGCGCAGAGGCGCTGGCGGTCACGGCGTACGTGCGTGTCGACATTGCCGGCCAGCAGCTCGAACTCACGACGCCCGTGATAAATCGATTCGCGGACCCGGTGCATGGCGAACAACTGGTGAAAGTCGCCGGCGTGCCCGGCGTGACCATTGGCCTTGATCGTACGCTGGAATACATGCGGGCGGGTGTGCGCGTGACCCGTCAGTTGAACGTAAAAATTCAATCCGTGTACACCTCGCCTGAAACAGTTTCTGTTTCGTTGTTGTTGCCGAATGGTTTAATCCCCGATTCGGCAATGCGCGTACGGGTGTTGACGCCGGAGTCGCCAACTGCAGTCGTCACGTTTCAACTTTCGGGACAGCTCAAGCCTGATCGGTACGAAGTGCATGCGGTGGCGACCCATCGCAAAATTCCGACGCAAGCCGGATACTCGGTCATACAGTACGATCACATTGGTGTACAGCGGCTGCAGACGTTTGCGTCCATGTGGCTCACGGCCATTACCGGCACGGTCGCTGCTCGGACTCGAGTCGCGTATATTCCGGGCGTCGGCGATATCGGCTACGAAGTGTTGCGCCAACTGGATGTGAATGCCGAGCGCATTGATCCGACCGCGATTGAAACGATCGATTTTTCCCGGTACACCGCGGTGGTGGTCGGGCCGCGCGCGTACCAGGCGAATCCATTGCTCGTGCAACAGAACGCAAAGCTGCTGGAGTACACGCGCAAAGGCGGCACGCTGGTAGTGCAATATGGTCAACAGGAAATGATGCGTCCCGGCATGATGCCCTATCCCATCCAACTGGCTCGGACGGCCGAACGGGTGACGATAGAGACTGCGCCAGTGACGGTGCTGTCTCCCGGCGCACGCCTCTTGAACGGGCCCAATAAAATTGGCCCGGCCGATTGGGACGAGTGGGTGCAGGAACGCGCGCTTTACATGCCGACGACGTTCGACCAGCGGTATGTACCGTTGCTGCAGATGAACGACCCGGGCGAACCGCCCAACAAGTCAGCGATCCTGACCGCCGCGTACGGTCGCGGCCAATACGTGTATGTCACACTCGCGTTGTTTCGCCAGCTGCACAACGGAGTTCCCGGAGCAGCTCGCATTTTTCTGAATCTGGTTTCGGCCACCCCGACGGCGCCGCCGCGCATGTGAGGAAGAGATGATCAACAAAGTTTCGACGGTGCGGCTGCTCACGGCCGCCGCAGTCTTCGCTTCAACACTGATTGCCGCCGCCTGCGGCGGCAACGATGGCAAAACGGTGCTGACCGTGTATTCGCCGCACGGCAAGGAATTGCTGGAGCACTACGCCCTTGGTTTTGAGCAAGCCAATGCGGGCGTTGACGTGCAGTGGCTGGACATGGGATCGCAGGACGTGCTGGACAGACTACGCAGCGAGAAGGAAAACCCGCAGGCGGATGTGTGGTTTGGTGCGCCAACGGAAATTTTCGAGCGGGCGGCGAAGGAAGGATTGCTGGCGAAATACGAGCCCACGTGGAAGTCCGCGGTTGCGCCGTCTGCACAGGATGAGAACGGACTGTGGCACGGCACCTACATCACGCCGGAAGTGATCGCGTATAACAGCGAGAAAGTCGACTCCGCGAGTGCGCCTCGCGATTGGCCCGACGTGCTCGATCCGAAATGGAAGGGACACGTCGTGATTCGTGACCCCGTCGCCAGCGGAACGATGCGCGCCATTTTCGGGGCGATCCTGCAACGCTCCATCGAGATGACGGGCACGACCGATTCCGGCTGGTCGTTTCTCCGGCGGTTGGATGCCAACACCAAGGAATACACCATCAATCCCGCGCTGCTGTATGAAAAACTCAAGCGGGGCGACGGGTGGATCACGCTGTACAACATGCCGGACATCGCGACGCTCGAGGCACGCACCGGTGCGCCGGTGAAGTACATTGTGCCCTCCAGCGGAACACCGCTGCTGGTCGACGCCATTGCCGTGGTGAAGGGCACGAAACACGAGCAACTCGCGCAGAAGTACATCGAGTTTGTCATGACCATCGAGTCGCTCAGGTTTGCGGCCGATTCCCTGCAGCGCATTCCCGCGCGCACGGACGTGCCCGATTCCATTTTGCCGAAATGGATTCGCAACGCACGCGTGCAGATTCGCCCCATGGGGCTGGACCGGCGACTGATGGCCGATTCGCTCAATTCCTGGATGCAGACCTGGGATTCAAAGGTTCGCAATCGCAGCAACAAGAAGTGAGCGACACCCCGCGGCTTGCACTGGAAAAGCTGGCCCTTCGCTACAACACGGGTGGCGGCGTCGATGATGTTTCGCTGAACGTCGCACCAGGGGAATTGCTCGCACTGGTCGGTGCATCGGGATCCGGAAAGACGACCACCTTGCGCCTGGTGGCCGGGTACGAAAACCCCGACAGTGGCCGATTGTTGCTGGACGGACGGAGCATCGAAAAATTGCCGGCCGAGAAGCGCGGCTTTGGCATGGTGTTTCAGCATTACGCCTTGTTTCCGCACTTGAGCGTGGTGCAGAACGTCGCGTTTGGGCTGGAAGCGCGCGGAGTGAAGAAAGCCGAACGGCTCAAGCAGGCCGAAGCCGCGTTAAGTGGCGTGGGCCTGGCCGACAAAGCGGGACGCCCGGTGCAGGCGTTATCGGGTGGGGAACAGCAACGCGTGGCGCTTGCTCGCGCGCTGGTCATTTCCCCACCGGTGCTGCTGCTGGACGAACCGCTGTCCAACCTCGATCCCAATCTGCGCCGGTCGACGCGCGATGAACTGCGTGCGATGTTGCGGCGGCAAGGTGTCACGGCGTTGTTTGTGACGCACGATCAGGAAGACGCGTTCGCGGTCGCCGACCGGGTTGCATTCCTCTCCGGTGGGCGGTTGCAGCAGGTCGGTACGCCTGAGTCGCTGTACGACGCTCCGGCGTCCAAAGCCGTGGCACACTTTATCGGGAACGCGGCGTTAATGCCCGCGACGTTTGACGGAACGCATGCAACACTCACCCGCGCGAATAGGTCGGTAGTGGTCCCCGCCATCGCTGCACCCGGTGTAACAACCAGCGCGCTGGCGGTGCTGCGTCCGGAGGCGATGCGTATATCGTCGGTTGCCAATGCCCAGAACATCGACGGCTGGAATGCGCGTGTGTTGTCGCGCCGGTTTCTTGGCGGCGCCTCGGCCTACCACGTAAATCTCGCCGATGGCTTTGAACTGGAAGTGTTGTCGGATGATCGATCGTTTGGCGAGGGTGACGCCGTGGTTGTGAGCGTCGAGCGCACGCCGGTTGCGCTCGTTGCCGACTGAGCGGTACTCAACATGCTGAACAGTCTGCGCCACGACAAACGCGCGCGCCAATCGCTGCTGCTGGCACTCCCCGTGTTGATCGTGTTGGCCTGGACGGTTGCGTGGCCAAACGTCTCAGTCATTCGGGGTTCGTTTGAACAGGGGCTGGGTTACTGGCGCGAATTTGCCAATAGCCCATCCGATCGCGAGGCGCTTTTCACGAGCATTTGGATTTCGATCTTGTCGGTAATCGGCTCGGTGTTGATTGGCCTGCCGCTCGCGCTGCTGCTTGGGCGTGTCGATTTCCCGGGACGCCGTACGCTAGCCGCCGTCGCGACGTTGCCTGCGGCGCTGCCGCCGCTTGTCGGTGTGGTGGCGTTTCTGTTTCTGTATGGCGAGAGCGGTTTCGTCACGCGCATTGTGCAGCGCATCATTGGTGCAGAAGATCCGCCGTGGACCTTTAACGGCATCAGCGCCATTGTTTTTGTGCATGCGTATACGATGTACGTCTACGTGTATCTGTTCGTGATGGCGGGACTGGAACGTCTGGATACGTCGCTGGAGGAGGCGGCTGCGGGACTTGGGCTTTCCCGTTGGGGACGACTTCGCAAAGTGACGCTGCCATTGCTGACTCCGGCACTGGCTGGTTCGATGTTGCTGGTATTCATGAGTAGTCTGGGAAGTTTTTCCGCCCCGTATGTGTTTGGTGGCGGACTGCGCGTGTTGAGCACACAAATTGTGACCTCCAAGTTGAACGGCAATATGGGTGTCGCCTATGTGGAGACCACGGTGCTGGCGGTATCGGCGGTAATGGCCCTGCTGGTACTTCGGTATTTCGAGCGCCGCCGCAATTACGTGGCGGTTGGCAAGGGCACGCGTGCGCGGACCGTTCTCACCTCAACCGCAGTACGCCGGTTGGCGCCGATCCTGGCCTCAATTGTTGTGCTCATTCTCGTACTGCCGCATCTGACGGTGTTGCTGGTCGCATTGGCGAAGGAAGGCACCTGGACCGACCAGCTGTTTCCGCCGGTGTACACGCTGGACAATTTTCGCAGACTGGCCGAGGACCCCCAGCTGTGGACGCCTGTGCGTAATTCGGTGCTGATGGCCATTATTGCCACCGCTGCGAACGTGGTGGTGTGTTTCCTGGCCGCCTATCTGGTGGTGATGCGCAAATTCCCCGGTCGTCGCCTGTTGGAATTGTTGCTGGCCATGCCGTGGGCCATTCCTGCCACCGCCATCGCAATCGGGCTGGCCAGCACGTTCAATCGCAACGACATCACGAGTGGCCGCGTGTTGTTAATCGGCACGTTCTGGATTTTGCCGCTCGCCTATTTCATTCGCGGTGTGCCGTTGGTGGCCAGTGCGGTGGAGAGTTCGCTGCGGCAACTGGACGCGTCGCTGGAGGATGCCGCGCGCGGCCTGGGCGCTTCGTGGTTGCGCATCATGTGGCGCATCATTCTCCCCGCCGTGCGTCCGGGGCTTGCAGCGGGTGCGCTGCTGGCCGCGGTGACGGCGGTTGGGGAGTTTGTCGCCAGCGTCGTGCTGTATACCAATGCCAACCGACCAATCAGTATCGAGATTCTGGCGCAAATCCGCGCACTTTCCATGGGAACAGCGGCCGCGTACAGCGTGCTGCTCATTGTCCTCGTGCTGATCATTACCGCGTTCGCGCGCACGCTGGAGTTGCGCAGTGCTGAAAGTGGCGGCGTGGTGTCCAGCAACTAACGGACCCGACGAAACGCGGTCCATCGCACGTCCGCACCCAGCCCACGCACGCAGTCGTTCCTCCCTTCCCGCAACGGTTCCCCTCTCCGCGTCATGTCCAAGCCGTCAATGAAGTTGCTTCCCGTCCTGCTCCTGCTCTTCGTGGGAAGTGGCATGTGCGCGTTGATTTACGAAGTCGTCTGGTTCCAGCTGCTCGGGCTGGTCATCGGTTCTTCGGCCATCTCACTTGGTGTGCTGCTGGCCACGTTCATGGGCGGTATGTGTCTGGGCAGTTTGTATCTGCCCCGGTTCATTGACCGGAAACATCACCCGCTCAAGGTGTACGCCTACCTGGAACTGGGCATTGGGCTGATGGGATTGCTCGTGTTGTACGCGGTACCGTTGGTGGGCAGTTTGTACTCGCTGACGGCCGGGCACGGGTTTGTCGGTATCGGCATGCGAGCCGTGGTGGCGGGCATTTGTCTGCTGCCGCCAACCATTTTGATGGGCGCGACGCTGCCCGCCGTCGCGCGCTGGATTGAAGCGACGCCAAAGGGAGTGTCCTGGCTGGGTTTCTTCTACGGAGGGAATACAGCGGGCGCGGTGCTGGGCGCGGTCATTGCGGGTTTCTATTTGCTGCGTGTGTACGACATGAGCACCAGCACGTTTCTCGCGGCGCTGGTGAACTTTGCGATTTTCGGTCTGGCGTTATCGATCGCGAAACAAGCGCCCATGCTGGCTGCCACTGGTGACGAAGACACGCTGGAGTCGGAGGAGCCACAGAATGCGCCAGGTTCGCGCCGCATTTATTTCGTTATCGGGTTATCGGGTCTGTGCGCGCTGGGTGCAGAAGTGGTGTGGACGCGTCTGTTGTCGCTGATGCTGGGGGCGTCGACATACACGTTCTCGCTCATTCTCGCCGTGTTTCTCACGGGTCTCGGACTGGGGAGTGCTGCTGGTGCTGCGCTGGCACGCTCGCTGAATCGACCGCAACTCGCCCTTGGTTGGGCACAGGCGCTGCAGGTGGCGGGCATTGCGTGGGCGGCGTTCATGATTGCATCCGTATTGCCGAACTGGCCGGTCAATCCGTCGCTATCACCAGGGCCGTGGTTCACAATGCACATTGACGTGACCCGTGTCATGTGGGTGATGTTGCCCAGCGCGTGTTTATGGGGCGCCAGTTTTCCGTTGGCATTGGCTGCACTCGCCCGTCGCAGTGAAGACACCGGCAAACTGGCCGGCCGCGTGTACGCCGCGAATACGTTTGGAGCCATTATTGGCTCGCTCGCATTCAGTCTGGTGGTGATACCCCAATTCGGCACGCAGCACGCCGAGCAGTTGTTGCTGGTGTTGGCGGGTGTCTCGGCGCTACTGGCGTTCAGCACGTTGTGGTCGTCAGCGCGCGTGGTCGCCACCGGCTCCCTGATCACCGCGGCCGGCCTGATGATTGTGCTGGGCAGCAATGTGCCCGCAATTCCCGGGTTGTTGGTGGCCTACGGGCGGTACATGGTGACGTGGTTGGGGCGCGTGCAGATTGAATACGTCGGCGAGGGGATGAATTCATCCATTGCCATTTCGAAGCTGGGCGACAACGGTGCGACGCAATTTCACGTGGCCGGCAAGGTCGAAGCGTCAAGTTTGCCGCAGGACATGCGGCTGCAGCGCATGCTGGGCCATCTGCCCGCACTGGTGCACCCGAACCCGAAGTCGGTGTTGATCGTTGGGTTTGGCGCAGGCGTGACGTCGGGATCGTTTGTGCCGTATCCCAGCATTCAACGCATCGTGATCTGCGAACTGGAGCCGCTTATTCCTGAAAAAATCTCCACGTATTTCACGGTGGAGAACAACAACGTCAAGAACGACCCGCGCACCGAGATTTTCTATGATGATGCGCGCAGTTTCATCATTACGACCAAAGAGAAGTTCGACATTATCACGTCTGACCCCATCCACCCCTGGGTGAAGGGGGCGGCGTCGTTGTACACCAAGGAGTATTTCGAGGCGGTCAAGGAGCACCTCAATCCCGGTGGCGTGGTTACGCAGTGGGTCCCGCTGTACGAGACTAATCTCGAGGCGGTCAAAAGCGAGGTCGCTACCTTCCTGCAGGTGTTCCCGCAAGGTACGGTCTGGGCCAACAATGTGGACGGTAAGGGGTACGATGTCGTGCTGCTGGCGGGTCGGGGCGCCATTACCATCGACATCAATCGCATCGAGGCACAGTTGCGCGAAGCCAACTTTCAGCCCGTCGCGGCCTCACTGGTCGAGGTGGGTTTCAATTCATCGCTGGCGCTCTTTTCGACCTACGCCGCACAAGCGTCCGACTTGACGGGCTGGGTGGTCGACGCAGAAATCAATCGGGACCGAAATCTGCGACTGCAATATCTGGCAGGCACCGGGTTGAACGCGTATCAGGGAGACGCAATCTTCAGCAGCATGATTACGGGTCGGAAATTTCCGTCGACGTTGTTTGTGGCGAACGATCAGTGGAAGGCGGGGCTGCAGAACCTGCTCGGCATCAGTCAATGAGCAACACGTGAGCAACATGAGCAACACATGAGCAACATGAGCAACACATGAGCAACACATGAGCAACAGGAGCAACGCATGACATCGACCACTTCGCGCGAACGCGTTCCACACGTGGTGATTATTGGCGGGGGCTTTGGTGGCTTGGCCGCTGCGCGCGAATTGGCAAAAGCACCGGTTCGCATTACGCTCGTCGACCGCAGCAATCATCACATATTCCAGCCGCTGCTCTATCAAGTAGCGACCGCGGGGTTGGCACCCAGCGACATTACGGTGCCAATTCGCTGGCGTTTGCGGCATCAACGCAATGCCACGGTCCTGCTGGCCGACGTGACCGGCATCAACCCGCAAGCGAAGACCGTGCAACTTGGTGTGGCCCCGGACGAACTGGCCTATGACTTTCTTGTGGTTGCGGCGGGCGCTCGTCACGGATATTTCGGACACCCGGAATGGGAAAACGCGGCCCCAGGTCTCAAGAGCATCGAAGACGCGTTTGCTATCCGTCAGCGATTCCTGCTGGCGTTTGAACGGGCGGAATTAGCGGCCACAGACGAACAGTCGCCGACCTTCGTGGTCGTGGGTGGTGGCCCAACTGGCGTTGAGATGGCTGGCGCCATGTCGGAAATTGCGCACGGAAAACTGCATCGGGAGTTTCGTCGGAGCGATCCGCGAAGGGCGCGTGTGCTGTTGATCGAGGCGGGACCTCGATTGTTGCCGACCTTTCCGGCCGATCTTGCCTCGAAGGCACAACAGGCTCTCGAGCGATTGGGGGCCACCGTGCGGCTTGGAATGGCGGTCACGCACGTGGAAAAAGACGCCGTGTGGATGGGCGATGAGAAAATTGACGCGCAAACGATTGTCTGGTGCGCGGGGAACGTCGCGTCATTCCTGGGCGCGCAGTTGGGTGCCCCCACCGATCGTGCGGGTCGAGTGAAAGTGGCGCCTGATTTATCGGTGCCTGCACATCCAGAAATTTTTGTGGTGGGTGACTTGAGCTACCTCGAACGCCCGGACGGACGACCCGTGCCTGCTGTTGCACCCACCGCCAACCAAACCGGTGCGCATGCGGCGCGCATGATTCTCCACACGATACGAAATCGCCCGCGGGTGCCCTTCAAGTATTTTCACAAGGGAGACCTTGCCACGATTGGGCGCAGCAAAGCCATCGCGGCCTTTGGCAGGCTGCATTTGAGCGGCACGTTTACGTGGTTGCTGTGGTTATTCGTGCACCTGATGTACCTGGTAGGTTTTCGCAATCGGCTGACCGTGCTTATTCAGTGGGGATTCGCATACCTGACATACGAACGTGGAGTTCGGCTGATTACTGACACTGGGTGCTCTCCGCCCGATGTCACGCCGTCTGGCATAAAATTCACTCCAGGCGTGCCATGAGCACTGCGAATACGGAAATGGCAGCGATGCTGGAAGCGGTGCCCATGGCCATCGCCGTATTCGGTCCTGACCGAGCACTGCGATTTGCGAATAGCCAGGCGCGGTCATTGCTGGGAATGGACGAACGCAATGTGCCCCCTGGTTCGACCGTGGAAGTGGTGCTCGCTCCCGTCCTGAACGCGGTCGGCCCATTGCTGCGCGGCGTCACAGCGGGCCTGACCAGCAATGTGACCACGGCGCGAGTGCGGACGGACGCCGGCGCCGAACAAATTATTGAAGTACGAATTTCATTGGCCGGGCAGGGCACGTTGCTGTTTGCCGCGACCGATGTGACGTCGCGCGAGACGTTGGTGATGTCGCTGGAACGTCGTGCGCGTGAGTTGGCGGCCATGTTTGAAATTTCTCCCACCATGGTACGCGTGCTCGATGCGTCGGGCGCCATTGTGCGCGCGAATGGAAACGCCATGCGCGAGCACATCGGGACGCGGCCAGGCACTATTCGCCAGCTCTGGGAGCGCGACCGTCCGCGCGACTCGATTGATCACCGCCCGCTTCCGCTCGAGCGGCACCCGGCGATGCTGGCCATTAACGGCGAATCCGTACGGGCCCGACTGCTCACGGTGGAACGAGGCGTCGATGGTGCGCGCCGGGTTATCGAAGTGTACGCGGCACCGGTAGTGGACGCGGAGATGCGCACTGTGGGTGCCGTGTTGGTAGATCGTGATGTCACCGAAGAACACCGACTCGCACTGGAACTGGAAGCGCAGGTAAAGCAGTCGGCGGTGCTGCATGAACGGGTTTCCACCGAGGCCGAACGGTTGGACCGCATGGTGGATGAACGATCACGCGAGTTGTTGGCGTTGCAGGAAACGCGCGCCCGCGAACGCCGTCTTGCCGCTGTCGGTCAACTCGCAGCAGGTGTGATGCACGACGTGAACAACGCCCTCAATCCGATCATGGCGGCCGCGTATCTGTTGCGAGTGCACGCAGACAATCCGGACGCCGTGCGTGACTACGCCGACCGCATTGGAAAAGCGGCCGAAACGGGCGCCGCCACCGCGTCTCGCGTGGGCCGGTTCATTCGGCAAGAACCATCAACGGCCGACTCCACGCAACTGGTTGACTTGTCGGTGCTCACCGAAGAAGTGCTGGCGTTTACGCAGCCGTTGCGCGCCGAGCGACGCGGCGATGGCGTGCAGGTGGATATTGTTCGCGAGTATCATATTGGCGCCTGCACGCGGGGCATTGCCGGTGAAATTCGTGAAGCGCTGCTCAACCTGGTGCAGAACGCCATGCACGCGATGCCGGGCGGTGGTCGAGTGACGGCCCGAACGGGTGTGACGGAGGATGAGGCCTGGGTGGCAATCGTCGACACAGGGCAGGGGATGTCCGACGACGTTCGGGAGCGGGCCTTCGAGCCATTTTTCAGCACGAAGGGCGCCGCCGGTTCTGGCCTTGGCCTCGCCGAGGTGTATGGAATAGTGCGGCGTCACCGCGGCCGGGCGGAGATCAAATCGGCGGAAGGCGCAGGGACGACGATCACACTATACTTTCCGCTGGAAACGGCGGCGGCTCCGCCACCGCATGAAGAGCGAGTGGCGGTGCAGTCCCGCCGCGTGCTGGTGGTGGAAGATCACGACGACGGGCGCGAATTTCTCTGCCAGTTACTTCGCGCGGACGGTCACGAGGTCGAGGCTGTTGACACCTGTGCGGCAGCGCTGACCTCGCTTGACTCGCCCGATGTTTTGCCGTTTGATGTGCTGGTCACGGATATCGGGTTGCCGGACGGCAGTGGCTGGGAGCTGGTGACGTTTGCACGTCGCAAGTGGCCCGGGCTGCGTATCGGCGTCGTCACGGGTTGGGAACCTGCAGTTGTTGGAGACGATCCCGCGGGCGCAGATTTTCTGCTTCGCAAACCCTTCCGAGCCGTCGATCTTTTGGCCCACGTGGCGAGCCACGCGACAACTGCCCACACCGAGTAAACTCATGTCTGAAACTCCATCAACGATCCGCGTCCTCATTGCCGAGGACGACCACCTGACACGTTCGACCATGAGCGAACTGCTTACCAGTCTCGGACACATGGTTGTTGCGGAGGTTGGCAGCGGCGCCGAAGCCATCGAGCAGGCGAAACAGTTGACGCCGGATGTGGTGCTGCTTGACGTGCACATGCCAGGTTCCGGCGGTGTGCAGGCTGCAGAAGAAATTGCGTCGACGCTGCCCGGCACCGCGGTCATTCTGATTACCGGTGACATGTCGGTGACATTGTCGGCTTCCGAAGTCGCGAAATCGGGAGCAGTGGCGTTGTTGTCCAAGCCCGCACCGCCGGCCACGATAGACACCACGTTACGCCTCGCCGTTTCGCGGGCGCGCGAATTGTTGGCAGCGAAAAACGAAGCCGTGCAGGTCAAGCAGCAGTTGGAGGCACGCAAAGTCATTGAACGGGCAAAGGGCATCCTCATGCGCCGCACGGGCAGCAGCGAGCAAGAGGCCTATCGCATCATGCAGCGCAGCAGTCAGGACCGGTCGGTGCCAATGGTGGATATTGCGAAAGCGGTGATTGATTCGGAGCCCGGCGCGAAGTAGTCGCGGCGGTGCGACCTGCGACGGAACTCCGTTTCGTTGCAGGCTCCCAATTTCTCACGCGGAGACGCGGAGGACGCGGAGGGATCTGCGCGTATGAGGACAATTGCATGACATCCGGCAACGCTGATTATTCTTGATTGAACTTCGCTCGCAGGGCAGCGTTCGAATATACGCCTGCAATCTCAAGAAAAATATTTGACAATACCTGAACGTCAGGAAATCATGATCAAATTGCACAATACTCTCCGCGTCCCCCGCGCCTCCGCGTGAGAAATTGGGAGCGTTCACTGCTTCGGAGATCCGTCGAATGTCCTACAAACTCCGTGCGATAAATTCGGAGTTCGCACCGCTACGGAGATCCGTCGAATTGCGCACCGGTTTGCGGGAACTAAGAACTCGCCGCCACCGACCTGATCTTGCGAGGCGCGTATTTCTCCAGATCACGCCCGAGCAAGAGGGTGCCCAGCACCAGCGCCGCCGAAATCAAGAACGGCGATTGCACCCCCATATACTGGTACGCGAATCCGAACAGTGTCGGAAACGCCACGCGTGAAATGCCGCCAAACGTCTGCTGCACACCCATGTACAACCCGCGCTCGTGACTGCCAATGACACGCGTCAACATGGCGGTCACCGACGGAAACGTGAACGCGGTGCCAAGCGGCCACAGTCCCACCGCAATGGCCAACGCCACCAGGTTCTGCGAAAGCGTGACGCCAACCAATCCGACAGCCAACAGCACCAGCCCATAACGCGAAAGCCGCGCCTCACCAAAGCGATTCAGCACGCGCTCCAGCAAGAACCCGCGCGTCACTACGCTAAGCACGCCGATATACACGAAAAAATATCCGATCGTTTTTTCGGTCACCCCAAACCGCAGCGCGAGAAACAAGGCGAGAATGGACGTACATCCCTGGAATGCGCCAATCGAAATTCCGTAAATAAAAATCAGTCGCGACGACGGCTCATTGGGATGGGTGACCACGCGCAGCACGGCTTCACGCGATGTTCGCGGCACCGCCTTCTTCTCCGCGGCCGATCCAAGCGTGCGACTTTCGACCAGGTATCGCCACGCAAATCCCATGTTAATCACACAGAGTGCCGCCGCAAACAGGCCCGGGGCGTGTTCACCGAGCGGCAACACCCAGGTGCCAAGCACGGGGCCAATCGCCACGCCGGCATTCGTTGCCGCCGACAACCACCCGAGCGATTTCGCGCGATCATCAGGTTTGGTCGCATCGGCCACATATGCCTGAATGACACTGACCGTGCCCCCCCCAGCCCCCTGAATAAGGCGCGACAGGAACAGCAACCACAGTTGGTCGGCGTACGCAAATACGACATACGCAATGGCCGAAGCAAACAGCCCCACCATAAGGGCCGGTCGGCGACCATACCGATCAGACACACGCCCCCATAGCGGCGCGCTGACAAGCTGCGCCACGGAGAACGAAGAGACCAACAGGCCCACCACCAGTCCGCCGGCCCCAAGCTTGGTGGCATAGAACGGCATGAGCGGCAGAATCATCAACATGCCGACCATGTCCATGAATGCCGTCACCATCAAGACAACCAATTTGCCAGTGGCGGCCGACGGCACGGCGTGCTCGCTGGTCTCGCTCGCTTCGGGTGAGGCTGGCGGCTTCGAGTTTGCAGGTGTCTCGCTCATTCAGCCTTGCCGAGTGCCGCTGGAGGAACAGAGCGGCCAACAACGCCCGCCAGTGCGATAATCGTGAGCACGTACGGAATCATCTCCACGAACTGTGAGGGCACCAACTGCGCACCTTGCAATTGAATCTGCAGGGTTTCTGCCGCCGCGAAGAGCAAGCAGGCAATGCCGACGCGCACTGGTTCCCATCGACCAAAGATGACCGCAGCCAGCGCGATGAAACCACGGCCGGCAGTCATCCCGTCGGTGAACTGATGTTGATCGAGCGCCAGATACGCGCCGCCGAGTGCGGCCAGGACACCGGAGAGCATGAGTCCCTGCACTCGAATCCTTGTGACGCTGATACCAAGGGTTGCGGCGGCTTCCGGCTTTTCGCCAACCGCGCGCACGCGCAATCCAAACGCGGTGCGATACAACAACCATGCCAGCAGCGGCAGCGCCACGAGTCCGACGTACACAATGGGATTGCGGAACGACGCAAACATGCCGCCCCCTTCGCCGCCAAAACCGGGAACGCGCGGGGAGTTGGACGCGCTGTCAAATGCGAGGCGCAGGTAGAACCGCGTGGCACCGACGACCAGCAAGTTGATTGCGACGCCCACGACCACCTGATTGGCCTTGAAACGCAGCGTCGCAACCGCGAGGATGCCGGTAATGAGCAACCCTGCAACAATAGCGCCAAGTAACCCGAACCACGCACTCCCGCCGTAATAACTGCCGAGCGCCGCACCGAATGCGCCGGAGAGCATGAGGCCTTCAAGACCGAGGGCAATGATGCCAATTCGTTCGGACATGACGCCGCCGGCGGCGGCCAGCAGGTACGGCACTGCGATACGGATGGTTTGCAGCAGGAAGCCAAGTGCGTTCATGGTTTCCTGGCCCGGAGCAATACCACGCCACGCACCGTCACGATGCCGCCTTCCGCGCGGCAGCCGTTCGAACCAGTGCGGCGGCGGCCACGCGCATTTGTCGCTGCACTTCCGGCACTGCAGTTGCGACGGCCAGAATGACGACCGCCTGCAGTATGTCCACCAGTTGCTTGGGCACCAGTGCATTCACCGCCAACCCGCCTTGCGAGAGCGTCGCAAACAACAAGGCAGCGAAGATGATTCCGATGGGATGATTGCGTCCCACGAGGGCGACTGCGATACCGAGGAAACCAGAGCCTGCTGCGAAACCTTCCTCGTAGTAGCCCTTGTAGCCTTGCACAAAGTTGATGCCGCCCAGGCCGGCAATCGCGCCCGACCACATCATCGCACGCAATATGACGCCCGAAACCGAGACCCCGCCGTATTCGGCGGCATCGGGCTGCAGGCCTACGGCGCGCAATTCGTAGCCGCCTTTGCTGCGAAACAGGAAATACCACACCGCCGCCGTGGCGACGATGGACGCGATCAACGTCCAGTTGGCCGCCGATCCGTGAAACGACTCAAAGGAATCGGCAAACCGGGCCACTGTCCCTGCCTGCATTTCCGGAGTGTGCAGCGTTTCCGGAACATGCAGGTGTGCCGTGATGATGTAATTGAGCAGCGCCAGCACCACGAAATTGAGCATGATCGTGACGATCACTTCGCTCGCGCCAAACCGCGCGCGCAACACTCCGGGCAGCGCGCCGGTCGCGGCACCCGCCATCATGGCGGCAATGGCGCATAGCGGAATCGCGACGAGCGCCGGCGTACCGGCAGGTAACGCGAGGCCCGCCAATGCTGCCGCGAACCCACCCATGGCGAGTTGGCCTTCTGCGCCCACGTTGAACAGTCCTGCACGGGCTGCCAGCGCGAAGGCGAGGCCGGTGCAACTCAGCGTGGTGGCTTTGTAGATCACCTGCCCGAACCCATACGAATTGCCCCAGGTCCCATCGATCAGCAGGCGATAGACGGTGGACGGCGATTGGCCATACGACAGAATGAGCACATCGCCCACCACCATGGCCACCACCAACGCAACAATTGGAGGCAGCAGCGTTGCTTCGAGATGGCGTCGCACCGATGCCTGGGTTCGCGTGATGGGAGCGCTCATCCGTTTGCTCCCGTCATGTACGGCCCCAATCGTTCGGCGTCGCAGTCCTGCGCGGGTAATACGCACGCAAATTGTCCGCCGTACATCACCGCGATGCGATCAGACAACGCGAGCACCTCGGCCAGATCGGCGGATACGAGGAGAATGGCTTTGCCCGCGTCACGCGCTTTCCGAAGTTGGGCATGAATGAACTCAATAGCGCCGACGTCGACGCCGCGCGTGGGTTGTGCCGCAAGCAACACGCGAAACGGACGGCCCATCTCACGGGCGATGACAATTTTCTGCTGATTGCCGCCGGACAATGCGCGGGCAGGCACCAGCGGTTCAGGGGGCCGGATATCGAAAGCGAGAATCTGGTTCTGCGCCTCGGCCGCTATGGCGTCGCGGTGTAATCCCAGCTTGCCGGAAAACTTGTGCTGTCGACCCAGAATCAGGTTGTCCGCAATGGAGTAGTCGAGCACCAGCCCGCGCCGATGACGATCTTCGGGAATGTGCGACAGCCCCGCGTCGGCGCGATCACGGACGCTGCGGCCCGAAATGTCGGCATTCTCCAGAAAAATCCTGCCACGGTGCGGGCGGCGAAGGCCCGCCAATACTTCCAGGAGTTCGGTCTGGCCGTTGCCTTCCACTCCGGCAATTCCAAACACTTCGCCGGGCGCAACCGCGAAGGACAAATTGTTCACGGCAATGGTGTGGCGATCGCTGTTGATGGTCAGGTTTTCAACGCGCAGCGCTGCCGGCCCCGTGGCCGATGGCGGCATCGGCGCTTCGTGTTCGGACGTAATGCGAACGCCCGGCATCATGTCCAGTGCCAGTGAGACATCGCGCCCCACCATTGCGCGCGCGATGTCGCGGGGCGTCGTGTCAACTGTATTGAGCCGCGTGATGGTGCGGCCGGCGCGCATGACGGTGATCGCGGAAGAAATTTCAATCACTTCGTCCAATTTGTGCGTAATCAGTACCACGGTGTTGCCGGCATCGCGCAGCGTGCGAAGCACCGTCCACAGGTCGCGAATTTCCGGTGGGGATAGCACCGCGGTGGGTTCATCCAAAATCAGCACGCGCGCGCCGCGATAGAGCGCTTTCAGAATCTCGACGCGTTGTGCTTCCCCAACGGAGAGATCGGACACCAGCCGGTCGGCATCCACCACCAATCCGGTGCTCGCACACAACGCCCGCACGTCTGCCAGGGCTTTCGCGCGATTCAGCGTCAGGCCCGACACCGGTTCCATGCCGAGCACCAGGTTTTCGGCCACGGTCAGCGTCGGTACAAGCATGAAGTGCTGATGGACCATGCCAACACCTGCGGCAATCGCGTCCGGTGTTTTCCATCCGGTCACGTTCCGCCCTAATACTTCAACTGAACCGGCGTCCGGTGCGTACAGTCCGCTCAGAATACGCATGAGTGTGGACTTGCCCGCACCGTTTTCGCCCACCAACGCATGAATCTCTCCCACGCGCACTTCAAGCGACGCGTCCTGGTTCGCGCCCACGGAACCAAACGACTTGGCGATGCCCAGCATGCGAACGGCGATTCCCGAATCACTCATCGCGTGTTGGGCACCTTAATTCGGCCAGCGACAATTTCTGCCTCGAGTTCCACCAGGCGGGCGCGCACATGGTCCGGAATGAGATTGCGGTTGTTTGCGTCGTAGACATAACCAACCCCTTTCTCGGCGAGACCAAACTGCTGTATGCCACCCTTGAAGGTGCCTTCTTTCACCGCCTTCACTGCCTGAAACACCGACTCGTCAATCCCTTTGACCATAGACGTCAGGATGTGACCAGGCGCTTCGGCGTATTGGTCGGCATCGACGCCAATGGCGAGTTTGTCGGATGAGCGCGCGGCTTCGAACACTCCAAGCCCGGTTGAACCCGCGGCTTGAAAAATCACGTTGACGCCTTGTGCGTATTGGCTGAGCGCCAGTTCCTTGCCGCGCCCCGGGTTGCGAAAGGCTTCGGGGGTGACACCCGCATATTGCACAATCACTTCGCAATCGCCACACACATGTTTGACGCCGGCGCGATACCCCGCTTCAAACTTGTGAATAAGGGCAATATCCATGCCGCCTATGAACCCCACCTTTTTTGACCCGCCGGCCAGTGCGGCGAGTGCACCGACGATGAACGAACCTTCTTCTTCACGAAACTTGAGCGCCACCAAATTGGTGGGCATGGGCAGTGGTGCGCCCGTGCTGTCCACCGACACCGAATAGTCTACGTCGGCAAAGCGCACGTTCGGATATTCGCGCGCCAGCGTGTTGATGTCGTCGCTGAAGATGAATCCGACACCAATGACCAGATCCATGCCCTCGGCGGCAAGCAACCGCAGTCCGGATTCACGGTCGGAGCCTTCTCCCGGTTCCACATATCGCACGCGCGCGCCAAGATCGCGGACGGCGCGCACGCCACCAAGATAGGCGCCGTCGTTGAAGGACTTGTCGCCGCGCCCGCCCACGTCGAAGACGATTCCAACATCCAGGCCGTCTCCGGTGGCGGCGACGGTGGCACCGCTCGGCTCCACAAGCAACAACGCGAGGTGGGCAACGAGCAGCACCCCGATGAGAAGAAGGGTTCGCCGCATGGGAGAGAAGAATCGCGCGGCGGAGCGATGCATGGAAGGGTCAGGGAGCGCTGAACTTCCAAAGTCCATTCCACATGTCACTCACGTACAATGCGCCACCGGAAAAGTGCACACCCCATACATACACCAACCCGTTCGGTTCGGCTTGGAGCAAGGCCTTGACCCGCCCCATCCGTTCCAGATCGCAGCGTCCATCCGGTGACTTCTGCGAGGCCGGACACGAGGAAAGATCGCCCCGTATATCCAGTACGCGAAGGCCGCCGTTGTAGTACGCGGCATACAACAACCCCCGCGACTCGTCCATCGAAAAATTGTGCACGCCGGCGCCTGGCACCGTGTACCGCCCCACCTCGACCGGCGCCGCAAAATTGCTCACGTCAATCACGTGGATGTCGCCACTGGATGCCAAACCAATCGTTCCGGGGCCTTCTTCCCCCACGAACGCGTAACGTTTGCTGCCCGTCAATGGATCATTGAACCAGTACACATTATGCGCCTTGCCCCCCACGGTTGCGACGCGACCCAGACGGCGGGGTTGCGCGGGGGAACCGCCCATCGCGCCGATGTCCCAAATACCAAGCCCATCGTTCCATTCGGCCGTAAACAGCAGGCCATCGCGCACAAACACGTCATGCATGATGGGAGAGCCGATGGTCAACACGGCACTTTCCACCGGACGCGATGGATCGGTCAAATCCAGAATGACGAGTTTGGCCGGAACGAGGTTCGCGGGATCGATGGAGCAGAACGCATACAGGGTCCCATTCACCCGCGCGATTTCTGCGGTGTGGACGCCGTTCGCAACGTTGGGGGAGGTATACCGCGTCAGGAGTTGCGGTTTGCGTGGATTCGTCAGCGAATACAACGCGAGACCGCCGTTTGGTCGTGGTTCGATAGCGACGGCCAGCAGTTGACCGTCGTCCGAGACCTGTACATCGCCCGTGGTCCCCGCCAACGGCACAATGACTGAATCAACCAGGAGCGGTGGTCCTGTCACGTCCCAGATCAGCACTGCGTTGCCGGGCGTTGTCCCGCGATTGCCCCAGGTGCCGGTATACGCGGTGTTGCCGTGCATCCACACGTCGGACGTGAATCGCGATGACACGGGTCCTTGTCCCAGAGACACGAGCACCAGCGGGATCCCGACCGTTTCCGGCGTGGAATCAATTGGGAGATTTCCCTCTGTTGAGACCTGACAGGCGCTGGCCATCACCGCCATCAGCAAGGTCACCCATCGCGCTCTTGGCAATCGTTGCGTCGTTCGCGCTAGCCGGCGCCGAGTGGTGTCACTTTCCATGATGTTGTGTTCCTGTGTGGTCCCGCAGACTCATCACGCCGTACCGGCCCATCCGATGTCGCAGGGACCCGACGTGTACTCGCATTCCAAGAGAAACACTCCAGAGGCGGCTGGCCCCATAGAAAGTCGCTGGCTCGAACGCGCTTGGCTGTTGCCGCGAAACCGGTCTGGCGCGGGAAAGTTCAAGGAACGGGACGAGTCGAGCGGAGGAGAGCGGCTGCGCAACGGGAGGGGTCTGCAACACAACGGTGGCCACGGTCCATTGCGTCACTCCAAGGAGCTGGAAGTCCACATGGCCCAACGGGGCGCGGAATGGGTCGGCCAGTCGGCCTTCCTCACCCCGGTCAGTTCGTTCAAGTCTCGCTGCGGCAAGCGCGCCGCGCCACCCGTACCCGCCTTCGACCAGCAGGGAGTGAAAGCGAAACGCACGTTGCCCGTTCGTTCGCTCATCCGTTCGCGCCCATTCCGCCAGCAGATACCGATGCCCTGGCTGCAAGGGGGCGCCGTCCCAACGCAGTGCCGCATGAGTTTGGCGATGATCAAACGCGCCGCCTTGTTGCAGCTCAGGCGAAATCACGCTGGCCTCGCTGACGGATAGCTCAAGCTGGCGCATGGGCTGCACCGTACCGCGAACCGACCACGAATCACCCATCCGGTTCCATCGCGGTCCGTGAAATGGGCCCGCCGGTTCGTCACCGTTGAAGGTGCTGACTTCAAGAGTGACACTGCGCGCGTCGCGCGTCAGGCGGGTTGACGCAATGACTTGAATGCGTTCAAGAATCTGCGCGTGATGGTGATTGACCGGGTATTTCTCAAACGGCCGCATCATGGGATCGTCGCTGCCGAATGGCACAAATCCGCGACCTGCCGCCAGTGAAAACGCCAGCGACATGCGTGGCGACACGTCGCGTGGTGCACGTGGCATCCACGTGACCATGGCTTCATGTACGAGCGTATGGGGATGGCGGCGGTCGACATACCCCTCGCCGTAAATGCCCGCGTTTAATTCACCACGCCGCAGTGTGTACCCTTCCGCGTTGGCAATGCCCACGAATGACAGTCTGTTTCGCGACAATCCGATCGACAGCATTGGCTGCGTAACTTGCAGTTCGGTAAAGGCCCTCCCGTCAAAAGCGGGGGCCGCGTGCGTGAGCACGCCAATCGCCATCACACCCAACGACCGTTCGATTTTCGAACGGTGGGCCACAGAGTCCGCAGCAGACGCCGCCTGCGCGTCAAGGCGGCCGCAGGCACACCACACCAGCCAGAATGCGCCGCGCGCCGTATAGGCCAGTGTCAAGCGATCAAGGGAAGCGCGCGTGTAGGTCAGAGCGAAGGCCCGTGCTGCGGTAAGATTATCGCGTTACCTCATTGAGGAAACGATTGAGCTCGGCAAACCCGGCCGGCCCCAGTCCGTGGGTAGGGTTCACCGGATCGGCGAATCCGCGAACGACGCGGCCTGTCCGTGCACCGCCAGCTTCGAGGTACGAAAGAAACGGATCGCCAATGGAAACGCGAAAGCAGCACGTGTCAAACGTATTGAACATCATCAGGGCGCCACGGGTTCCGCCAGCGATCATGAGATCTTCGTGCCGGATTCCTGAAAACACTTCCGGCGCTGACTGCTCAAGATCCCCGATTTCCGCCGCGCCAAAGGGGGAATCGAGCCGCTGAGACATGGGGCGCCCGCCAGCCACGGAAACCGTCGCAGTAATTCGTGGGTCGAGCGCGGAGTACACGTACGACGTAAACCCACCGCCGGAACGGCCCATCAACAACAAATTGTCGCTGGCCGGCCGCGTCGCAACAATGTGGTCCACCAGATACTTCACTGGAAGGACAAATAACGCGACAGGACTGGTGGAACCGTCGTCCAGTTTCCACCACTCAAAGTGCGTGGTGTCAAGACCAACTGTGCGGTCGACCTTGTTGCGCCCGTGGATGGGCATGTCCATGGCGAACACTTCCCAGCCGCGGTCCAGCAGGAACTCAATCATTGTCACACCAATCGCGGTACCCGACTCGCCGTGGCCCTCATGATAAATCGCATACCGGCCACTGACCGGTTCCTGGGGCACGAAGTGTGTCACGCGCGATTTGTACGGACGGCCATCGTCGAAGAGAAACGACGTGGCCGTTCTGAACCGCGTGACCGAGCCAATGATGGGCGCTGGTAGCGGCGTTGCAACAATGCGGCTCGATGCGTTGAATGGGTCACCACGTTTCCAGATGGCCTGCCGCAGCGCGCTGCGGGTTTCGGCCACGGTTGGTGGAATCACCGCCTGCGTGAACACCTTATCCGCATTGCGCAGCAGCAAAAACCGGAACTTGGAACTGGTCGTGTACAGACAGTCGGGGGCATCGGGCCCCCAATTCAAGACGGATTGGTTGCGACACCGCAATTCGCCGGCGCTGATGCCATGCGCACGCATTGAGGCATCGGCCGCGACTTGCGAACAAAAATAGGACTGCCACTCCAGGTAGTCCGAATACGCGCAATCCGGACGGTCGCGCGGGGTTGCTGACAACGTATCAACATAGGCAGTTGCCGAACCCACCATTCCGGTCACCACAAACTGATGTTCGGTGCCAAACATCAGCTCTGGAATAAATGCGTGATTGGTCTTTCCGAAATCACGCTCGCGCCACTGTTCGGCGGCTGACGCGCGCCACCTGACGGTGAAGGCGGGCGCATCGGCGTGCTCCGGCCAACTCAGGAACACGCCGTGATCGGACGGCGCGGCAATCGCGTGCAATCGTTGCACCGGCGCGCTGACCGAGGTGGACACAAGGTCGTCCGAGTGCACGCACGCGGCCGAAAGCACGAGTAGGGAAAGCCCAAGAACGAGGCGCGAATAACGCGTCGCGTTGTCGCCGCACGGTGCCGACGCGGACAAGCAGGAATTGAACGGCATTGTTCGATGTTGCCAAGAGTGAATGTGGTATTGGCGGTCATTGATTGACGAGCAAAGTGGGCCAAACATAAAACTTCAAGAGGCGACGCCCTTGTGACGAGACTTTCCATATCCGAAACACAAAAAAAGCGGGCCACGCTCAGGTGCGCGGCCCGCTCTGCAACAGTGTCCTGCCCGGCGTATTCCGTCAGCCCAGGGGTTTATACCGGAAGGCGACGACGCCCTTCAGCGGCGCCTTGACCGTCACGGTCTTCTTCTCGCCCTTGGCAATGGGCCCCGTCGATTCAGAGGCGGAACCCATGACGGCGCCCGCACCGTCAAGGAAATCGACGCTGACGGTGTAGTTGCCGGTTCCCGCGCCCGCCTGCTCAACAATGACGGTAAGCTCGGTCGATTCGAGTCCGCGAGTGAAGCCCGTGACTTCCACGCGTGCGTTCAGTTTCTCGGCAACGATGGCGTACTTCGTCAGCGTATCGGTCCACGGCTTTTTTTCTGCCGGCGTCTTGAGCGACTTCTCCATGCCCGCAGCGGCATGCGCAAACAACATCCAGCCATCGAAGTTGTTCGGGTCGATTTCCACGAGTTTGCGGAGCGCCGGGTACATCTCCATGTATCGGCCTTGATCATACAAGGTCGACGCAAGGTTGCGCAGCCCATCGCGCGACCGCGGGTTAACGTCGACCATCGCAGCAAACAGTTTGCCCGCGTTGACCATATCATTGGCAGTGGCCGCCATTACCCCACCGGTCGCCAACAAATTTTCGCTGTACTTGGTGGGGGCAGCCACCATTTCCATGTACATCGCCTTGATCCCTTCCGTGTCACCAGCCACCTGCAATGCCTGCGAGAGGTTGTTCAGGACGCTGGCGGCATCCGGGCTGTTCGGGTTTACTTTCAGGAACTCGCGAAAATATCCCGCCGATGACTTGGCCAGCGTCTTCGCCGCGTCACCACTGGCTTTGGCCGCGTCCTGCAATTCAAACAGGCCCAGGTAGAACAACGCATTCTGCCTGATGTCGCGATACCCCGAGTCAGTGCCAGCCTGTTCAACGACGAGTTTCCACTCAGCCATTGTTTCCGCGTTGTTGTTCTTCGACTTCGCAACTTCGGCGAGAATGTGGTGCGCGAACGGGTTCTGCGATGACAGCAGTATGGACTTTTTCGCGAAATAGGCGGCACTGTCGTTCGGCGTTTTGCTGACGAATCCGAAAGCGGCGTTAGTAACGGCCAGCCAGGCTTCGCTGTTGCGTGAGGTCGCAATGTCCGCGGCACACGCCGGCATGGCCGCTTCCCACGCTTTATACGCCTTGTCCAATTCCGTGATCGCATCAAACTCTTCGGTGGGCCGGGTTGTGAGGCCCATGGCGCCGCGCGTGGTCGGTGCCAGGCCGCCGGGCTGCGTCGCGGCCGCCGTCAACCCGAGCGTCAGCATGTAATTGTAGCCCGGCGGATTGCTCGCGAATTTCTCGGGCTTATCCATCAAATCTTTCAGCATCGACTTGATCTGCGGATCGCGCGCAGGGCTTCCGGCAGGCAGGCCGGAAAATTTGGAGTAGGTCAGATACGCAAGCGTTAATTCTTTGGGCTTGTTTTGTTCGACACTACAGGCGGAAGGAACGGCGGCCTGGGCCGCAATTGGCGCCGTGTTGGGGAACAGGGCAACCACACCTCCGATCAGAGCAGCCGTATTGGCCAGCACCGCTTGACGCATGAGCAAAATTCTCCGGCCCCGATGAGGGGCAATTGGGGCGGGGACTACGGGAAACCTGCCGACACCAGAAGATGCACTAACTTGCATCGCAAGGCGATGGATCGCAGGACGACAGAGCGCAAGGCTACGGATCGCAAGCCGGCTCTGGCTGGAACGGTTGGTTTCCGATTGATTGAAAACTATATGACCGAACGAATTCGCACGCGGTTCCTTGTGGTGGGCAGCGGGGTGGCCGGTTTGCACGCCGCTTGGCGCGCTTCGGCGCATGGTGAAGTGATCCTGCTCACGAAACGCTCGCTCTTCGACTCCGCAACAGCCTATGCGCAGGGTGGCATCGCAGCGGCACTGGGTGCGGGCGACTCCCCCTCTCTACACCGCTTGGATACGCTTGCTGCCGGAGCAGCGTTGTGTGATGCCGAGGCCGTCCAGGTTTTGGTTGATGAGGGCCCTGCCCGGGTGAGGGAACTTCAGGCCGCCGGTGCTCGGTTTGATCTCGACCCGGATGGCGACTTCAAGCTGGGCAAGGAGGCCGCCCACAGTCGGCACCGTATCGTACATGCCCAAGGTGATCAGACCGGCGCCGAAGTGGCCCGGGCGCTGGTGGCCAAAGTTCGCGAGCATCCCTCTATCCGCGTCATGGAAACGGCTCGGGTGCTGGACCTTCTGGTGCTGGACGATGGCTCCGGCCGGCAATGCGCCGGGGTGCGAGCCAGCATCTCGGGAAATGCTGTGGAGATCACCGCAGATGCCACTGTGCTCGCCACCGGCGGCTGTGGTCAGATATATCGATACACCACAAACCCCCAGGTCGCGACAGGCGACGGGTTCGCCATCGCTCATCGCGCGGGCGTCCGGCTGGCCGACATGGAATTCGTCCAGTTCCATCCAACCGCCCTCGACACGGCCGAGAATCCGCTGGCCCTCATCTCCGAAGCAGTCCGGGGCGAGGGCGCGACCCTCTTGAATGCGGCCGGCGAGCGCTTCATGACCAAGCGCCATAAGCTGGCCGAACTTGCACCGCGGGACATTGTCGCGCGCGAGATCTTTCGTGAGCAGCAGGCCACGGGCACCGTGCATCTGGACGCCCGGAAGCTGGGGAAGGCGTTTTTTACCCGGTTCCCGGGCATCACCGCACTATGCCGTGCCCGGGGTATCAACCCCGCTCGAGACCTCATTCCGGTCACCCCAGCCGCGCATTACATGATGGGGGGCGTGGTGACCGATCTGGCCGGGCGGTCCAGCCTGCCTCGCCTCTACGCTGTCGGTGAGGTTGCGCGGACCGGCGTGCACGGTGCCAACCGGCTGGCCTCCAACTCCCTGCTCGAAGGTCTGGTGTTCGCCGAGCGGGCGGCACGCGACCTGATTCAAACCCCCAAGCGCCTGCCCGCGCCGCGCTCCATGCGTTGGAAAGTGCCGGTATTGGAGGATCGGGGCGCGGCGCAAGTGGCCGCGGACGAAGTGCGCAGGTTGATGTGGGAGTATGCAAGTATTGCCCGCACCGCGCGCGGGCTACGAAAATGCATATCCAGTCTGGACGAGCTTCGCCCGCGCCTGCCGGTCGGTGCCACCGAAGAACAGAATCTCGTCGAGACCGCCCGACTTGTGGCGGAAGCCGCACTTTTGCGCAAGGAGTCGCGCGGCGGGCACTTCCGCAGCGATTTTCCAAGATCCCGCCGCAAATGGCAGGGTCGGCACATAACCTGGTAGCAATGACCATACTCGAAACGCATTTCGATCAAAAACTGCACGACGCCATCCGCACACTTGCGGCCGAGCGCGGTGCCGTCATTCTCGCGCACAACTACGAACGGCCCGAAGTGCAGGACGTGGCCGACTTTGTGGGGGATTCACTCGGCCTTTCGCGGGAAGCGGCCAAAACCGACGCGAATGTGATCGTGTTCTGCGGCGTGCATTTCATGGCGGAAACCGCGGCAATCCTCTCGCCGGAAAAAACGGTGTTGCTCCCCGACTTGGCGGCAGGTTGCTCGCTGGCGAGCACCATTGACGCGGAGCAACTGCGCGCGTGGAAAGCCGAGTATCCCGGGGCAGTGGTGGTGTCGTACGTCAACACCACGGCCGAAGTAAAAGCCGAGAGTGACTACTGTTGCACGTCCGGCAACGCGGTCGATGTCATCAACGCCATTCCGGCCGAAACCGAGATTCTGTTTCTCCCCGACATGTTTCTTGGCGCACACGTGCGTCGTATCACCGGGCGCCGCAATATTCGGGTGTGGATGGGGGAATGCCACGTCCATGCCGGCATCGATCCCGAGCATATCCGGAACACCCGCACCGCCTATCCTGGGGCGGAGTTTCTGATTCATCCCGAATGTGGGTGCGCGACCAGTGTCGTCGAGGCCATGTCGGCGGGGGATGTCAATCCGCAGGGCGCACACATTCTGTCTACGGAAGGGATGATCAGGCGTCCGGCCCAGTCGGACGCCGACACATTCATCGTGGCAACAGAAATTGGAATTCTTCACCGTTTGCGACGTGAAAATCCCACGAAGAAATTTGTCGCAGCCAACGATCGCGCGCAGTGCGCGTACATGAAGGTCACCACTCTGCCGAAGGTGCTGCGCGCATTGCAGCACCTGCAGCATCGCATCACGGTTGCACCCGACATCGCCGCGCGCGCCCGTACGGCCATTGAACGGATGGTGGCCATCGGTGCCACCTCCACCCAACACGCCACTGTGACGGAGGACCCAGGGGAATGAGTGATTACCATCCGCCGCTCCGGCCAACACCGCCACACGCGCGCCCGGCCATCAAGCGGCCGGCCACGCCGCTCAGTGCACAGGCAGTGCCGGCGCCTCCAGACGGCTTTCCACTCCCGCCCGATGAATTGACGCGGGTGGTCCGCGCCGCGCTCGAAGAAGATCAGGCGTTCAACGATGTGTCCACACTGGCCACGGTTGCGTCCACGCGCAGTGTGAGTAGCGCCATTGTTGCGCGCGGCCACGGAGTGATTTGTGGGTTGCCGCTGGCCATGGAAGCGTTTCGCCAGCTTGACCCGCGCATTACCCAACACGTAGGCGTGGAAGACGGCACGCGCGTCGATCGCGGAACCGAAGTGTTGTGCCTGAGCGGACATGCGCGTGGGATGTTGTCCGCCGAACGCGTGGCGCTGAATTACATGCAGCGACTTTCGGGCATTGCGACACTGACGGCCAGGTTTGTCGACCTGGTGCGGGGCACCGACGTGAAGGTCCTGGATACGCGGAAAACCACACCGGGTTGGCGTCAGCTTGAGAAATATGCCGTGCGCGCCGGCGGCGGCACTAACCACCGGCTCGACCTGCAGGCCGGCGTGTTAATCAAGGATAATCACCTGGCAGCACTGGGCGGTGACATCGCCGACGCCATCAGCCGCGCTCGTGAACTGGCCGCGCCTGGCACACCGGTCGAGGTGGAGTGCGATTCCATCGAGCAGGTGCGCGACGCACTGAACGCCGGGGCCGACTGGGTGTTGCTGGACAACATGACCGTCGCCCAACTCGAAGCGTGTGTGGCCCTTTGTCGCGGCCGCGCCATCACCGAGGCTTCGGGCGAGGTCTCCCTCGAAACGGTACGCCGCATTGCGGAAACCGGCGTCGACCGCATTTCCATTGGCGCGCTCACCCACTCGGCACCTGCGCTCGATCTCGCACTTGATTTCGAGCCGCTCTAAATGCTGCGCTTCGGTACTTCAGTGGCGCACGGGCTTCGCGCGTTGCATCTCCGCTGATATCGTGATGTCCGCTTCCTGACCTCCGCAATGCCAGTTCGTCAACCGCCCGTCACCGACTTCGCCGTTCGCGTGCTGCTGGACAGCATCGTGGACTACGCGGGGTTGTTCCCGCCGGCCAGCGTCAGCATGGCGGCGGCCGTCCGCAATTTTGCGCACTACCGCGCCAGTACCAGCGGTTGGATGTTGGGTCGATTTATCTGCCCGGCCCAATCACTCGAAGCCTTCTCCGTCGAAGCCGAGCAATACCTGCCACGCGACGCAGGAGCCATTGCGTGGCAACTGTCCGTGACGGGCAGTGGCCAGTGCGCCGCTGACCTGACGGCAATTTCCCAATTCAACCAACGCCACCGTGTGTGTTTTGACGAATGCAGCGCCACGGTCGATGCGTACGAGGTGAAGGCGACAACCGTCGACGACGTCCGCCGCATGCACGAAGAGGTCCCGCTGACGATGCGCACGTTTATCGAAGTACCATGGTCGACCGATCCGGTGCCAATGATCGAGGCCATTGGCGCGTGCGGCCGTCACGCCAAAATGCGAACCGGTGGCGTGGCGCCCGACGCGTTTCCCACCAGCCAGCAAATCGCCCGCTTCCTCGTAGCGTGTGCACACACCGGTGTGGCCGCCAAGGCAACCGCGGGACTGCACCATCCGTTGCGCGATGTCTTTCGGTTGACGTACGAGGCCGACGCACCGCGTGCGCTCATGTTCGGATACCTGAACGTGTTTCTCGCAACGGCGCTTGTCGGCGCGGGCGCATCCACCCGCGACGTGGTCGCCGTGCTCGAAGAGCGCGACGCTTCGCACATCACGTTCGATGAGGCGCACTGTTACTGGTCCGGCGGGTCGAAACCGTACTCACTCGACCGCGCATTTCTTGCCCAGATGCGCGACCGCGGCCTGGTCAGTTTTGGTTCGTGCTCGTTTACCGAACCCGTGCAGGAAACACGGGCGCTGGGGTGGTTGTGAGTTTGTCAAACAGTGACATCTCGGCAACGCTCAATCCGGCGCTTCGAAGCTGGGTGACATCGGCCAACGCCTACGGCTGCGACTTTCCGGTGCAAAACCTTCCATTCGGCGCATTTCGTCGGCGCGGCACGAATGAACGGGTGCGTATTGGTGTCGCCATTGGTGACGAAATCCTCGACGTCTCCGCGTGCCTCGCCGCTAATCTGTTTGTCGGGGCCGACCCCGCGGCGCTCGAGGCAGCGACGCTCTGCGGCGATGCCACGCTCAACCGACTTATGGCGGCCGGCCGAGGCCCCGCGCGCGCGTTGCGCGTGGCCATTTCAAAACTGTTGTCGGCCGATGTCGCCCTCGCACTGCAGCAAACGGCCCAATACGCACTCGTCACGCAGGGAGACGCCGAATTATTCCTGCCCGTGCACATTGGGGACTACACCGATTTTTACGCGTCTGTGCATCATGCCACCAACGTCGGAGCATTGTTCAGGCCGGACAGTCCGCTGCTGCCGAATTACAAGTGGGTGCCAATAGGTTATCATGGGCGCGCGTCTTCCATCGTGATTTCCGACACACCCGTGCGTCGGCCCAGCGGACAACGCAAAGGTCCGAACGACGCGGAGCCCGTGTTTGGAGCTTCGCGCGGGCTCGACTACGAACTCGAGTTGGGCGTGTTCGTCGCCAGCGGCAACCTGTTGGGCGAGCCAATTGGCATGGAGAAGGCGGAACAACACCTCTTCGGACTGTGTCTGTTGAATGACTGGTCCGCACGGGACGTGCAAAGCTGGGAATACCAACCCCTCGGCCCGTTCCTGTCCAAGAATTTCTGCAGCACCATCAGTCCCTGGGTGGTGACGCTTGACGCGCTGGAACCCTTTCGCGGTCCGTTGACGCAACGCGCCAGCGACGATCCGCAACCGCTGCCGTATTTGTCACACGCGCCGGATCAACGCAGTGGCGGGTTTGATATCGCTGTCGAGATGTGGCTGCAAACTGCAACCATGCGCAGCGCCGACGAGGCCGCCATTCGAGTGTCCGACGGCAACGCCATCGATCTGTACTGGACCTTTGCACAAATGCTGGCGCACCATTCCAGCAACGGATGCAACATGCAGCCGGGCGATTTGTTGGGGAGCGGCACTATTTCAGGTCCCGATGCCCACAACCGCGGGTGCCTGCTGGAACTCACGCGTCGCGGCGCAGAACCACTGCAGTTGCCGAACGGCGAAACACGCGCATTCCTCGAAGATGGTGATGCGGTGACGTTGCGCGCGTACGCAGCGCGTGACGGGGCCGTGCGTATCGGGTTCGGAGCCTGCAGCGGCACGGTGCTGCCCGCGGTGTAGGGCAACCATGAGTGATTTATTGGCTGCGCGTTCGCAGATGGCGATGTCGCTGGCGTTTCACATTCTGTTTGCCGTGGTGGGCATGGGCATGCCCGCCCTCATGGTTATTGCGGAGTGGCGTTGGTATCGCACGGGCAACGCGGTCATGCTCGATCTGGCGAAACGCTGGTCGAAAGGGACCGCCATTCTGTTTGCGGTGGGCGCGGTCTCGGGCACTGTGCTCTCGTTCGAACTGGGTCTGTTGTGGCCAACCTTCATGCAACATGCGGGCCCCGTCGTCAGCATGCCGTTTTCGTTGGAAGGGTTCGCATTTTTCACCGAAGCCATCTTTCTTGGCATCTATCTGTACGGATGGAAACGTATCTCGACCAGGGCGCATCTCGCCGCGGGAGTCGTCGTGGCGGTGAGCGGTGCACTCTCCGGCGCCTTTGTCGTGTGCGCCAATGCGTGGATGAACGCGCCCACGGGTTTCACGTCGGTCGGTGGCGTAGTGACCGATGTGCAACCACTTGCGGCCATGTTCAATGCAGCGGCACCGTCTGAAGTATTGCACATGATGCTGGCGGCGTACGGGGCCACCGGTGTGATGGTCGCAGGTATTCACGCGTATGGACTGGTTCGCAACACATTGCGCCCCGAGTTCCATCGGGCCGCCGTACAAATCGCGCTGATCATGGCGGTGCCCGCCATTCTGCTGCAACCACTGTCCGGAGATTACTCCGCACGTGAAGTCGCAAAACTCCAACCCATCAAGTTCGCGGCGCTTGATGCCCATCTGCATACGGGCCCCGCCGCGCTGGTCGTGGGTGGATGGGTGAATGAACACACACTCACCGTGCGCGGGGGCGTGGAAATACCGGGTGCCATTTCATTCTTTCTGCGTGGCAACGCCGAAGCCGTCGTGAACGGCCTGGATTCGGTGCCCGTCGAGGATCGCCCGCCTGCCGGCATCGTGCACCTGGCATTTCAGTTGATGGTCGGCTGCGGTCTGGTGCTTGCATTCGTCGCGGCGTGGACGGTGTGGCGTGCCTGGCGCCGTCGGCGCGGACACGGCGTTCCGCTGCCGCGTGACCGCCCGTTCCTCTGGGCATTGGTCGCGACATCGCCGCTGGGATTTATCGCCATCGAAGCGGGGTGGACGGTGACCGAGGTGGGTCGCCAGCCATGGATTGTACAAGGGCTCATGCGCACCGCCGACGCCGTGACACCGATGCCCGGCCTCGTCGTGCCGTTTATTGCGTTCACCGTGCTTTACATTGCCCTTTCCGTCATGGTGTTGTTCCTGCTGTGGCGCCAGATACTGAAAACCGGCGTAACGCCCCTACGTGGTGACGCACCGCCGTCCATCTCGGCGACCACGGAATTCACGCTCCGCCGATGATCTGGACATTGCCGCACGTTGTCGCAGGGACAATGGTGCTTTCCATCACGGCATACGTATTGCTCGCCGGCGCCGACTTTGGTGGGGGCGTGTGGGACTTGATTGCCAGCGGACCGCGCAAGAAACAACAACGCGTGGTGATCGCGGATGCATTAGGGCCTGTCTGGGAGGCGAATCACGTCTGGCTCATTCTGGTCGTCGTGATGTTGTTCAGTTGTTTTCCCGCCATGTACGCGCACCTTTCCACCGAATTGCATGTTCCGTTAACCCTCATGCTGATCGGGATTGTGCTGCGGGGGTCGGCGTTCACGTTTCGTTCGTACGACTTGCAGCGTGACGCGGTGCAGCAGCGGTGGGGACTGGTATTTTCAATGGCGAGTGTCTTCACGCCCGTGCTGCTGGGCATGTGTATCGGGACGGTGGTGGCCGGGAATATTCCCATGTACGAATCGCCAGAAGCGGCGGTGCGTGCGAGTCCGACTTTCTTCGCGCGGTACATACAGTCGTGGTGCACGCTCTTTGCGCTCGCCATTGGGCTGCTGACACTGGCATTGTTTTCGCTGCTGGCCGCCACCTATCTCACCGTCGAGGCAAAAACGGCCGAACTCCGCGAGGACTTTCGGCGACGCGCGTTGTGGAGCACACTCGCCGTGGCGTTGGTCGCTGCACTCGCGTTGCTGTTAGCCCGGCGAGATGCCCCGCTGGTGGTTGCGGCACTGACCGCAGGAACGCGCGCAGTCGTGCTGTTATCCTCAACGACGCTGCTCGCCGCCGCTGGTGTGTGGGCATTGTGGACGCGCCGGTTCATCCTCGCGCGTGTAGCCGTGGCGGCCGAGGCGAGTTTTATCGTGTGGGGATGGGCGTGGGCACAGTATCCGCTCATGATGCCGCCATCCCGCACCATCGATTCACTCGCCGCGCCGCGTGCGACGTTGTGGTGGGTGATGGGAACGCTCATTGCCGGCACGGCAATTCTGCTGCCGAGTTTTTTCTATTTGTTCAAAGTGTTCAAGAGCGCCGACCGGCCGTTCGCTGCGGCGGACGATCACGCGTGATTTGATCACGGAGCGAGTGGAAGGCAGTTCCCACAACAGCCGACTCCGAGAGCACGGTGGCGCGCAATGCGGTGGAGACATGCGATTACTGCGGCGGAGTGTCGCTCACGTGGAGGAAGTGCAAGCCGCTCTGCACACAGTGCGGGCAGATGAATCGATCGTGCGCGGATTTGTGAAGGGAGAGGGAGCATGCGGAGGACGATGAATGGGGCTGCTGAGGTCTGAGGTCTCGACAAATGCAGTGGTCGGGAACTGCGAAGTATTCGGTGGTCAGGAACTGCAGCATTCAGGGTTCGGGGTTCAGAGTTCAGCAACCGCAGTATGCGCCGCATCGGACTCGCCCATGGACCAGTGGTCAGGAACGACCTCAGGCTTCAGCTACCCAAAGTCCGCCCCCGCCTAAATCCTGAACCCTCAGGCAGTTCCTGACCACTCGTCCACTTTTCCCGCCGCCCAATGCACTCTGCCGTTCCTGAACTCTGAACCCTGAACTCTGAACGCTGCAGTGGCTGACCCCTGACCCCTGACCCCTGACCCCTGACCCCTGACCCCTGCTGTTCCTGACCCCCGCTGTTCCTGACTCCGATTGTTCCTGACCCCTCTTATTGTTGACCCTGCCCCCCCATACGAGCCCAATTCCCTCCGCCCCACCGCTTTCCCCGTCGCTCTCCCTAATCCCCCAGCATCAACCGAAACTCCGGCAATGGCGGCAACTCGACCTCCACCAGCGCATCGGCCGAGCGGTATCCGCCATCGGCCCGCACCGTCGCCGCGACCGCCAATCGGAGGGTATCCGTCGCATCATCCGGCTCGTTCAACCCGTTGCGCACGCTCCGAAACCGCAGCCCCGACTCACGGCAGAATAAATCCGTCAGCGCCAGTTCGCGGGCGTGCGCGTTCTCTCCGTGCTGCTCCAGCAACCGCTGTGTCCGCGCAATCGTGGCGGTGCGCGCATACAGCTCCATGGCCATTTCTGCGAGTCGCTCGACCACCAGTTGCCGGTGCAGGATGTCCTGACGGTACCGCAGGATCATCCGCTCCGTCAGTTGGGCAAGTTCCGCCGTGTGTTTCTCAATGTACTTGCGATGTTGGTCGAGCCGCGGATGAAACTCCACCACAAACGTGTCCGTGGCACCAATCGCAGTTTTCACCTTGTCACGCGCGTATTCCGACATCAACAGCCAGTTGCGAATGGGATTCTTGAGTGCGGCGGCAAGCTCCTTGAGGTCCTGGGCTGGCCCTTCAATGCCGTTGAGTCCTACGAACAGCCGCAGAATTTCGTTTGCCCCTTCAAAAATGCGATTGATGCGCGCGTCGCGCAGATACCGCTCGTACGGCCACGGCTGTACAAATCCGCGCCCACCCGCGAGCTGTACCATTTCATCCGCGGCGCGCCAAACGAGTTCGCTGGCAAAAACTTTCACGGTGGCCGCTTCCAGTGCGGCGTCCACGTTGCCGTCGTCCAGCGCCGCGGCCAGTGAACCCACCATCGCGTCGGCCGCGTAGGTTTCCGACGCGAGGGTCGCGAGTTTGCGTTGCGTAATCTCAAACGTCGCCAACGGTGCGCCGAACTGGATGCGTGCTTCGGCGTAGCGCACCATTTCGGCGAGCAGACGTTTGCACGCGGTCGCGCAACCCGACGCGAGACTGAGCCGCCCTGCGTTCAGTGCGTTCACGGCGACGCGAAATCCTTTGCCCACTTCGCCCAACACACCGTCGTCGGGCACCACCATGTTCTCGAATGCCAGCTCAGCCTGCGTCGACCCGCGAATGCCCATCTTCCGGACGGTACGCACCACGCGAAATCCGGGCATGTCCGGCCGCACGATAAACGCGGTGGGCCGCTGAACGATCTTCCCGTCGCGCACGACCGGCGTTTGCGCGAACGTCACGACGACGCCCGCGCGATGGCCATTGCCAATCCAGTGTTTGCGGCCATTCAGAATCCAGCCCGTATCATCCGGCGAACGCTCGGCGCGCGAGACAATGTGTTGTGCGTCCGATCCCGTCTCTGGCTCGGTCAGCGCGTAGGCGCCACGCGTTTCCCCGCGCGCCAGCGCGGGCAGGTAGCGTGATTTCTGTTCGTGGTTGCCAAACAGCACAATGGCTTTGGTACACAGGCCGCAGTGTACGCCCATGAAGACACCCAGTGACGGATCGACCGACGCAATCGCACCAAACACCCGCGCGTACGCCGCAAGAGACAGGCCCAGTCCACCAAACTCCTTCGGCGTGGCAATCGCGAACATCTTCGCTTGCGCCATCGCATCAATCACCGCGTCGGGAATGGTCTCCTCGGCATCAAATTTCGCCGAATCAATCAGTCCGCTCGCAATCATTTCGTTCAGTGCTGCGGTCAGCTCGCGCACGATGGCGGCTTCTTCCGCGTTGCGTTCGTCAAGCGGAGCCGGGTACGGAAACAGCAATTCGTCCGCTATCTCGCCGGTAAACAGCCCGCGCATAAACGATGGGGTAGCCATGCTGTCCAATCCGGGGTGCGATATAAGGAAGCGGGGCGACACCGTGTTGGCATCGCCCCGCTGAACAATACAGGAAGTCCAGCCCCAGTACGACTCGCTACGGAGTCACACTGATGGTAATCTTGCTGGGCTTGCCCTCATTCTGGTTGTTTGCATTCACCGCCTGAATGGTGAAGGTCGCGTTGCCAGGAACCAGGCCCGTGACGTTAACTTGCGTGGCCTGCGCGTTCGCGTTACCCACCGCCACGCTGGGTTGATCGCTGGTCACAATCACCGTCCGGTTTCGCAGCTCGCGTCCGGATGCATCTTTCAGTTGAATGGAGAACGAACTGTTGGTATTCCTGGTGAGCGTGAGCGTTGCCTGCACCACCAGAATGGTATCGACGGGCACCGGTGTGATGATGAGCGTGGCCTGACCGGTCCGTCCTTCAACATTGGCGGTAATTGTAATGGTGCCCGGCGCCGTGGTCGTCACCAGTCCGGAACTCGAAACCGTACCTCTGGTGATATCGCTGCTCAGCCATTCAATGACACGATCCGTCACGATATTGTCGGCGGTATCCTTGACGGTCGGTGTGAACTGTGCCGTCTGTCCTTCAACAACGGTCCGTTGCAACGGCGCCAGCGTGACGGTCGCCACCGGAATCTTGCTGACCGTGAACGAGACGGTATCAACCGTTCCTTCGGCATCAATGGCCACGCGCCCATTGCCCAGCAGGATGCCCTGCACGACGCCTGCGGTGGTCACCGTGGCAATGGTCGGCGTGACGTTCTTCCAGGTGACCGTCCGGCCAACCTGTGAGATTGTGGTGCCGTTGCTGTCGGAAAGTGTCACCGTGAATTGCCGAGGGGCGCCCAGGCGCAGGTTCGCGTTAACGGGGTTAATGCGCGCCGTGACGATGCGTGCATCCACAACTTCCACGTTTGCGGAACAGTTAATCGCCGAATTCTGCTGATCCGCAGCCGTGATCCTGGCAGTACCGGCCTTTCGGGCCGTCACCACTCCCGTCCCCGTCACGGTCGCCACCAGATCGTTGTCGCTGCTCCAGTTCATGGCACGACCGGTGGTGGACAACGCATTGCCCGCCGTGTCCCGCAGCGCCAGGTTCGGCTGCACCTGGTTGGTCACCGTGACCTTCTGCGAGGCCGGCGTTAACGTGCACGAACCAATGGGGACTTCTGTGATGGTGATCAAGGCCGATCCGGCCTGTCCGTCGGCCGTGGCAGTGAGCGTGATGGTGCCCGGGGCAATCGCCGTCAGTTTACCGGTTGCATCAATTGAACCCAGTGACGAGTTGCTGGACGCCCACTGGAACGGGACGCCGGTGATGACGTTGCCTTGCACGTTTTTGGCCGTCGCGGTCATTTGCTGCTGCTGATTGCGACGGAGTGTTAAAGTTGCGGGTGCCAGCGTGACGGTCTGAACCCGTTCCGGCGTGACGGTCGCATTGGCTTCTCCAGTCTTGCCGTTCGCCACGGCCCGAATCACGGCCGTACCCACTGTAGCGCCAAGTACCTGCCCCGCCGGCGTCACGCTCGCCACCAGGTTGTTGCCGGAGCTGAAGTTGATCTTCTTGTTGGCAATCGAATTCCCGTCGCAGTCAAAGGCCGTTGCAACGATGGTTATGGCGCCGTTCACTGGCACCTGAAAATCACGTGGCGTAATTGTCAGGGAACAGGCGTCTTTGGTTTTCTTGAAGGCGTCACAAGCGCCCAGCACGCCGGTCAAGGCAAGCAGGGTGGCAACGGCTGCGGTGCGACGGGAAAAGGCCATAGAATAGGTCGGAGACCCGCAAACGGGTCGTCCTTTCGGCTGAAAAGTGAAGAAACTCTGTGCGCCCGAAAGAGCGCATCACAAGGACGCACGGCTGGGCGAGCCGCAACCGTTACGCCACGGGAACACCCCTCATGCAAGAAGTTGGCCGGAGGCGCGGGCCCGGGGCAACCCACAGCCGAGTTTATTACTCCGCGCACAGTAAGCCGGCGCACGTTCCCGACGTTGTGCCCGTGCCGTGACAATTCCCTACGCTTTGTGAAGCAAACTACTTAGCTGTCGTTCCTGTACATCGGGCCCATCCTTTGGGCGGCCGCACCCCAATCCTCGGCACACAAACGCTGTCGCGCCGCCTGGACGCGCCGTTCGGCCGCGCACCAGGGTACACTGTCCTCCCCCAAGCGTCCTCACCCGAGGACAAGGGAACTACCTGGCAACCCGCCAACCCCCAGGCCAACCATTGCTTGCGCCGCTTGCATGCAAATCGAGTCGACGTCCGGTCGCTCTTCCCGGTCACCGTTCACGTGGATAAAGGTTGTTCATCAACGTCGCCGACTCGGGATCCTCGAAAGATTCGTCCGCCATTGGGTGGCTCCAATGGCAGGCTGTTTACCCGACGCTTCACAAAATAGGTTTATCCGGTGTCACCGCCTGTTCGACCGCTTCTGCGCCCCACCGGTACCAGCCCACCGGGGTTGTCCGCGTCGGCCTGAGCGAAGGACTGCTTTCGCTGCCCAATCTGTTTGGCATGTCGGGACGTAAGGAAGTACAATGGTGAGTTTGCAGCGGCACGCTGCACGCGCCCCCTCGAAACACTGGCTCAACTAACAAGTATCGCGGCCGTCGGTAACGATGGCGCGCACTACATAGCACGGTCACGACGATGTTAACCGCAGAAACCCCGGTAGTTGCTCAACCCGCATTCACACCGTGTGCGTCTCGGTTCCGCAAGGCGGGGTTGAAAAGATCAGGACACCGGTCCTGGAGGATCGCCGCTTTGCTAATCGTTGCGGCGGTGCTCGCGCGGGGGGTGATCTCCACGCTGGTACCGCTGCTTCCCGACGAAACGTATTATTGGGAATGGTCGCGTCGGTTGCAGGCCGGTTATTTCGATCATCCGCCTGGCATCGCGCTGCTTATTGCTATGGGAACGTCGCTGTTTGGCGACACCACATTCGGCGTGCGATTCGGGCCGGCCATCGGCGCCATTGTAGTGCATGTGTCTATCGTCATTCTCGCCGCGCGATTGGCCGGACCACGCGCGGCGGTCCGAGCGGCCGTGTTGGGTGCCGTGATGCCGTTTTCCGTCCTGGGATTGGCTTTAGCCACGCCCGACGTGGCACTGCTTGCCTCCACATCCGTCGCGCTGGTGTTTCTGGAACGTGCCCTGAGCTCACCAATTCGCAGCCGTCGTTCGTTGGGCTGGTGGACCCTCACCGGGGTGGCGTTGGGCTGTGCGTTTCTCAGCAAATTTACGGCAGGATTGCTTCCCGTTTCGTTGGTCATTGCCTGCGTCGTGTATGCGCCGCTGCGCGCGCGATTCACTGAACCGGGTCCGTGGGTAGCGTCGGCGGTGGCCTTGCTGCTGTTCGCCCCGGTGGTGGTCTGGAACGCGGGTCTGAACTGGATTTCATTTCGATTTCAGCTCAATCACGGATTTGGCGGCGGCGCCCGCGGCACGCCCCTCACACGCGAACTGGAAATGATTGGTGGCCAGCTCGGATTGGCCACACCCATACTCGGTACGCTGTTGCTGCTGGCCGTGGTCGTGACCATGCGAAATGAATGGCGTCTCCGCGAATATTCTTCGCACACAAGCAAGGCCGGCGTTCGTTTTGCACTCGCAGCCGTAGCCAGTACACCTTTCATATTCTTTGCGATCAGCGCGTGGAACCGCCCCATCGAACCCAACTGGCCTGCCTTGGCGTATACGGCATCGGTGGTGCTGTTGGCCTGTTCGCGCGCGGCATGGGCCAATGCGCGTTGGTGGAATCGGGGCGTCGCGCTGGCGGTGGTGGTGCTGCTTGCCGCGGCGCTGCAAAGCTGGAAGCCAATTGTACCAGTGGCACCTCGACGTGACCCGATGGCGCGTGCACACGGTTGGACAACGCTTGCAACCGCAGTCGATCGGGCGCGTCGGGACAATTTCCTTGCGGGTGCTGACACGCGGTGGGTAGCGGCCGAGCGATATCAGGATGCGTCCGAACTCGCATTTCACCTGCCGGATCAACCGCGCGTGTTTTCACTCAACCTCGCAGGACGCGCGAATCAGTACGATTTGTGGGACAGCGCCCGCGATCATTTGCGTCCCGACGACGCCATGGTCGTGGCGTTTGACGCGAGCACTGTGGGCGATTCCCTCGCCGGCGTGGTGGGAGGCTGGTTTGCCAGCGCTCAACGCGGAGAAACCGTGCAGTTGCAACGCGAAGACGGCGTAGTGGCCGAACGCCAAATCTGGCTGTTCCGAAACGCTCGCCGCCTGCCCGCTCGTGCAGACGTGTTGCCGTCGCCCTGAGTTCGCCCGCCGTTCCACGAAGGTCTGAAGCGCCGCACGGTTGCGCTGGCCAAGGGGGCCCGCCAATGAATGTGCACAGCTTCATTGCGTTGGCTGCACTTCTCGCGCAACATTGGCGACCCGCACCCGTAGTGTGACTTCTGCCCAGCCCAACTGTGACTGCCCCCACCATTCCTGCCGATATCGCCGCGTGGTGCACCGCCAACGACGCACGCAACGAAGCCGAACTTTTTGAGTTTCTGCGCATCCCCAGCGTCAGTGCCCGTTCCGAACACAAAGCGGATTGCCTGAAAGCGGCGCAGTTTGTCGCCGATGCACTCACCCGCGTGGGGTGCACGACAGAAATTGTGCCGACGCCCGGACACCCCATCGTCCTGGGTGAATGGCGAAACGCTGGCCCAGGCGCGCCAACGCTCCTCATTTACGGCCACTACGATGTCCAACCGGCCGAGCCACTCGAACTGTGGACGTCTCCGCCGTTCGAACCGACGGTGCGCGATGGCCGCATTTATGCGCGGGGTTCGGTCGACGACAAAGGGCAGCTCTACCTGCACATCAAGGCACTCGAAGCCCATTTCGCTACCCGCGGCACGCTGCCGGTCAATGTCATCGTGATTGCTGAAGGCGAAGAGGAAGTGGGTAGCGCCAATCTCGAAGCGTTTCTCGAACGCGAAAAACGTCGCCTCAAGTGCGACGCGGTGGTGATTTCCGATTCCACCATGTTTGCCGAGGGCATTCCCAGCATTCTGTCATCGCTGCGGGGCATGGCGTATCTGCAAATAGATGTGCAGGGACCCGCCGGCGATTTGCACTCGGGCATGTATGGCGGCGCCGTCGTGAACCCCGCCATGGCACTCGCGCGAATGCTCGCAACGTTTCACGACGCCGACGGTCGCATTGCCATTCCGGGAATGTATGACGACGTACATCCGTTTCCTGACGCCGTTCGTGCGCAGATGCGCACACTACCATTTGACGATGCTGGGTTCATGCACGAAGTGGGCGCCAGCGCACTGGGTGGTGAACCTGGGTACACCACGCTGGAACGGCTGTGGACACGCCCCACGTGCGAAATCAACGGACTGCTGAGCGGCTACACCGGCGAGGGTGCGAAAACGGTGCTGCCAGCGATCGCCATGGCCAAAGTCAGTTTCCGACTCGTTCCCGACCAACATCCCGACACCATTGCGCGCCTCGTCACCGAACACGTACACCGCGTAACGCCCGCAGGCGTGTCGGTGACCGTCACGGCGTTGCATGGCGGCAAACCGTGGCGCGCCGATTTAAAAGGGCCGATCATCGACGCCGGGAAACGGGCACTGCAGGCCGCATTCGGGCGCGAACCGGTGATCACCGGCGAAGGGGGCTCCATTCCGGTTGTCGGAGATTTTGAACGCATTCTGGGCGCCCCGGTGCTGCTCATGGGGTTTGGTCTGCCCGGAGAAAATGCACATGCACCGAACGAGTGGATCAGCGCCGGGAATTATCGCAGTGGAACGCGCGCCGCCGCCACGTTACTTGACGAATACGCCGCGGCCGCTCGCACATGAACAACGCGTAAGCCGCACTGCAATCCGGTATCGGCCACTGCCCCGCATGTTCCACGCACTCACAAACGATCGCCGACCGTTCATCACGGTCGGCGATCGTTTTTCCTGGTGAAGATCAGAACTGTGTCAACACGCGGTACGCCTCGTCCTCGGGCGTGTTCCGCTCGCTTTCGTGCCGCATGGGCAAGGGCAGCACATCAAAATTCTGATCCGCACGTTCCCACGCCTGGCGACGACGCACCACGCGCTGCGTGGCCGAACTGGCTGCCTGCCGGCCTTTCACACCGTTCACGTTGAACTGGGACGCAAGGTCGTGCATCTCGCCCGCTTGCGCCGACAATTCCGCAGCCGCGCTGGCCGACTCTTCGGCATTCGCCGCCGTGCGCTGCGTGAGCGAACCTATCTGCGACATCGCGCTCGATACTTCGGCCAGTTCGCGTTCCTGTTCGCGCGCCCCGGTCGAAATGTTGGACATCATATCCGAAGCGCGCTGCACGCCCACGCGAATCTCTTCCAGCCGTTTCCGTACGGCTTCGTTCAACTTGACGCCCGTTTCCGTTTTTTGCACCGATTCTTCAATCAATGCGGACGTATTGCGCGCGGCCGCAGCGGCGCGCAGCGCCAACGCCCGCACCTCGTCGGCGACCACGGCGAATCCCCGACCCGCATCACCCGCCCGCGCCGCTTCAACCGCGGCGTTCAGCGCCAACAGGTTGGTCTGAAACGCGATTTCATCAATCGTCTTCACGATCTTTGCGGTCGCGTCTGCCGACTTCTTGATTTCCGACACGGCTTCGGCCAGTTGCTCCATGCTGGTCACACCCGCCTCGGTATCCTGATGCGCCCGCTCCATCGCGCCGCGTGCATCCTGCGCGTCGACCACATTGGCCTTGGTCCGCCCGTCCACCAGCTTGATGCGATTCGACACCTGGTCAACCGAGCGCGCCTGATCGGCAGCACCGCTGGCCAACTCCTGACTGCCCGCGCCAATTTCCGTCGCGGCCGAGTTGACCTGCCTGATCGCGGTCGTCAGCGATGCAAACACTTCCGAAATATTTTCCAACGCGGAGTTCAGCGAATGTTTGATGGCCGCATGATCGCCATGATAGGTGCCTTCGACACGAGCCGTCAGATCGCGCTGCGCCACGCGCTCGAGCACCCGCTGCGCTTCAACGATCGGCTCCAGCACCGTATCCAGCATGCTGTTCATGCCGACAATGAGCTCGGCGTATGCGCCCTGAAAGCGCTCGGGATTCCCGCGCTTCGAAAGCTGGCCCCGACGCCCCGCTTCAATAAGGCCCTGCGCTTCCCCCACAATGTTCTGCAGCGTTTCCGCCGCGCGATTCATATTGCGCGATAACACGTCATGATCGGCCTTCGGCGTGACTTTCGCGGACAGATCGCCAACAGCCAGCCGGTCCGCGGCGTGGGCGATCCCACTGATGTAGTCCACCATGGCACGAAACGCCGTCGCCAGCTCGCCAATTTCATCGGCCGACCGCACATCGATTTCCTGCTCGACGCGTCCGCTTGCAATTTCGGTGGCGGCCGTGGAAAGGGACTTGATCGCCCCAATCACGTTGCGCAGCGTGGCGCGCGCCAGCACCGCAATCAGTGCGAGCGAAATGATCAATACCGCAATGGTCGAGACCAGCGACGTCGTCTGCAGTGAATTGGCGCCCGAGAATGCCGCGGCGATATGCGCACCGTTTTCTTTCGACAGTGTGGCCAGCGCCGCCGACAAGGCGGCGTATTTCGCCTTGACGTCGCCCCCCCCGCCCACCGACAGAGATCCAATCTCACCGCTGGCCAGCGCCTTGCCATTGGCCCTCGCGACTGCGGCGTACTCGACAAAGTCGGCCGCCAATTTCGCAACCGCTGCCGCATCCGCGACTTTATTGGTCTTGAGCGAATCCGCGGTCGCCGCGAACGCCTTGACCAACGTATCCGCCGCCGAGATGGCACCTGTGTCGCTCGCTCCAGCGGCATCACGCAACGCCCGGTGGTACGACACAAGCTTCGCCTCCAACTGGCGACTGGCTTCGAGGGCCGGTGAGTATCCGGTTTCAATCAGCCTGAGCTGCGACTGCGCCTTCCGGCCAAGGCTCACCGTTACGGCCAGCGTCACCAGAAATCCCAGCGCGGCAACCAGGGGGAGGGCAAGAATTTTTGCCTTGAACGTCAGGGATTGAAACATGGCCGGATGCAAAAGTTGGGACCTCACCCGGACTACCCGGCACACACACGTGTGCCCGTGGCGAAGTTCGGACCAGTTCAGGTATCGGCTGCACCGCCCCGACTCTTGATTTCGCGAAAAGTGTCAACTTTAGTTGACAACTTGAATTGACAGCGCCACGTTACCCAAGAAGCTCCATCTCGCCCTCCCCTTCCCATGTTCTAATGAGGCAACCGTCCACGTTGGTGATCGGGTCTCGCGGCAGCAAACTTGCCTTGGCCCAAACCGAACTGGTCCGCAGCGCACTCAAGCGCACTCATCCTGCGCTCGAGACAGAGGTGGTGCGTATCACCACGACCGGCGACCTGGTGCAGGACCGGCCTCTGTCTCAGGTGGGTGGCAAAGCCCTGTTTGTCGAAGAAATCGAGACCGCCCTGCGCGAAGGTCGCATTCAGCTGGCTGTGCATAGCGGCAAGGACATCCCGTCCGACCTGCCCAATGACATGCGAATTGTGGCCTGTTTGCCGCGAGCCGACGCCCGCGACGTCTTGATCTCCCGGGTTTCGGATAGCATCGCGACGCTGCCGCCCGGGGCGGTCGTGGGGACCAGCAGTCCGAGACGTGCCTGCCAGCTACGCGCCATGCGGTCCGATCTCGATTTGCGAGACATTCGCGGCAATGTCGACACGCGGCTCGCCAAACTGCAGTCGGGCGACTTTGACGCGATCGTGCTGGCGGCTGCAGGGTTGAGCCGCCTCAACCTGCTGCATCACGTCACGCAGTTCGTGCCGCTGGAGGATATGCTACCCTGTGCCGCGCAGGGAGCCATTGCGTTGGAAGTGTGCGCCGACGACGACGCGACGATGGCACTCGCGCTGCGCCTCGATCACGCGCCGACGTCCATCGCGGTGTCTGCAGAACGGGCCTTTCTGTCCACCATCGGCGGCACGTGCGAATCGCCGTTGGCGGCGCATGCGTGGCTCAATGGTGATACCATCGACGTCATGGGCATGATTGGCGATTTGCGCGGACGAAAGGTGCAGGCTGCCATCTCCGGCCCGGCGTGGGACGCGGCGGCCACCGGAACGCGACTTGCACACCAACTGCTGGCGCTGGGCGGGGCAGAACTGCTGCGCCACGATGGTCCCTCGGGTAGCTGGTCGAATGCGCCGAGTCACTGATCATGAGGCGGCCCGGCATGACCGGGAGCTGACAGGGGCCTTGGCCAGGCAGCGCATCATCGTGACGCGCGGCCTGTCAGCCGGTGACCGGCTGCTGTCGCGCCTCAGCGAATTGGGCGCCAGCGTTGTGCATTGTCCCTGCGTCGCCATGCGACCACCGCACGACGACGCGCCATTGATAAAAGCCGCCCGCGAGGTGGCACAGTACGATTGGTTGTTGTTCACCAGTGCGAACGCAGTCAAAGCATTCTCCGAACGCGTGGCGCTGTCCGAGGTCTCCGTCGCGTCCATCGGCGTTGCCGTGGGCACAGTGGGCAGCGCCACCGCAGCCGTCGCCCGTTCGTTTGGCTGGCAGGTGGTGTTCTCGCCAGTCCGAAGCGCTGGTTTCGGACTGGCCAGTGAATTGCCAGTGATCAGCGGGCAGCGAGTCCTGCTGCCACGCGCGGATATCGCCTCGGCCGACATGCCGATGTTGCTGCGCACGCGCGGGTGCACCGTCACCGATGTCGTAGCCTATCGCACGGTTGACGCAGTGACGGAACAAACGGTGGCGCTGCTGCGCGACCAGGTACCGGTCGATGCCCTCACGTTCACAAGCCCGTCGACGGTCCGTCATCTGCTGGCGGCTGCGTTGCGCGCCGATTGGAACATCGCGCAGGCGCAGCGCGATGGGCACCTTTGCATCGTATGTATTGGCGAAACAACCGCCGATGAACTGCGAAGATCCGGGTTACAACCCGACCGCGTCGCGCGCGACCAGTCGGCCGACGGACTGATTGAGGCCTTGGCAACATGCCTGCCTGCGCGCACCCGCGCATCGCGACCGGACAGACCAGCATTGCGGAGCCACTGAGATGCTCGAAAACATTCGCCGTGCCACCGCGCAGGGCGCCGGAACACGAGGGGCGACGATGCACCCCGCGATTTCCATGTCGAACGGTGGTGCGGCCGCCGCGCAGGAGGGGGTGCGGCAGGCTTCCTCCGATCACGACGTCATGAATCCAGATATTGTGGAGCGTCCGCGACGCCTGCGCACGAGCAGCAGCATGCGCTCGCTCGTACGCGAAACGCGTCTGTCACCGCGCGACTGTGTGCTTCCCCTGTTCATTTGCGAGGGACAAGGAGTCGTGCAGCCCATTGCGAGTATGCGCGGGCACGCTCAACAATCGGTCGATCAACTGCCCGAGGAACTGGATGAGGCCATGGCCGCGGATGTCCGTGCCGTGCTGCTGTTCGGAATTCCTGAGTCGAAAGACGCGACCGGGTCAGGCGCGTGGGATTCGCGGGGGCCCGTGCCGCAAGCGGCGGCCGCTATCAAACGTCTGTCACCCGACACGGTCGTCATTGCCGACGTGTGCCTGTGTGAATACACATCACACGGTCACTGCGGAGCGTTGCGCGCGCAGGATGGGCACGTGCACAACGACGCGACATTGGAGTTGCTGGCGTGCGCCGCCGTGGCATACGCTGACGCGGGCGCGGATATCATTGCGCCCAGTGCGATGATGGATGGGCAAGTGGCCGCCATACGCAGTGCGCTCGACGCCGCCGGTCACTCCGGTGTGCCCATCATGGCGTACGCGGCCAAGTATGCATCGGCATTCTACGGCCCGTTTCGCGATGCGGCCGGTTCCACGCCATCGTTCGGTGACCGACGCGCATACCAGATGGATCCGCCCAATGCGCGCGAAGCGCTGCGGGAAGTGGCGCTCGACCTGCAGGAAGGGGCGGACATCATCATGGTCAAACCCGCCGGTGCGTATCTGGATATCATCCGCCAGGTGCGAGACGTCATGGACCGGCCTCTGGCCGCCTATCAGGTCAGTGGTGAGTACGCGATGATTGTTGCCGCGGCCGAACGGGGATGGATTGACGAAGAACGTGCGGCCATGGAATCACTCACGGCCATTAAACGTGCCGGGGCCGACATCCTCATCACGTATTTCGCCAAACAGGTTTCTGCATGGAGCGCACGAAATTCATGACGTCGCACACCAGCACGATTGACGACGTGCCGACCCGTTCGTTTGCACGTTCCGAGCGCATGTTCTCGAACGCGCAGCAACTCATGCCGGGTGGAGTGAGCAGTCCGGTACGCGCGTTCCGCAGCGTGGGCGGCACACCGCGATTCATTGCACACGGGCAGGGCGCTTCCATCACTGATGTCGATGGCAACTCCTATATCGACTACGTGCTCTCGTGGGGCCCGCTCATCCTCGGCCACGCGCATCCCGCCGTTGTCGCGGCCATTGTCGAGCAAACCAGGCGCGGTACGACGTTTGGTGCGCCTTCGGAACTCGAGAGCGAACTGGCCGCCCTGATCACACACACCATGCCGGCTATTGAAATGGTACGGTTTGTGTCGTCGGGCACCGAAGCGGCCATGAGTGCCATCCGGCTGGCACGCGCCGCAACCGGTCGATCCAAAGTGGTGAAATTTGCGGGCTGTTATCACGGACACGCTGACGCCTTTCTGGTGCAGGCTGGTTCGGGGGTGGCCACGCTGGGACTTCCCGACAGTCCTGGCGTATCGGCGAACGTGGTCGCCGACACACTGACCGCGCCATTTAACGATGCCAACGCCGTCGAGGCGCTCTGCGCGTCGCAACAGGTGGCGGCAGTGGTGGTCGAACCCGTGGCGGGCAATATGGGACTGGTGCTCCCACAGCCAGGTTTTTTGCAGGCATTGCGCGATATCTGCACGCGAACCGGTACCCTGCTGATCTTTGATGAAGTGATGACCGGGTTTCGCGTGGCGCTTGGCGGAGCACAAGAATTGTATGGCATTCAGCCCGACCTCACCTGCCTCGGTAAAGTGATTGGCGGGGGGTTGCCAGCCGCCGCTTATGGCGGACGACGCGAATTCATGATGCGGGTTGCCCCGGCGGGACCGGTTTATCAGGCTGGAACGCTGTCCGGAAATCCACTGGCCATGGCTGCGGGCATTACCACATTGCGGGAAATTTCCAAACCCGGAGTGTTTGCGGGACTTGGCCGAATGACCAGTGCGCTCACCAGTGCGCTGGAACGCCACGCCACCTTGGCGGATATCCCGCTGGTGACGTCGGCAGTAGGCAGCATGTGGGGATTCTTCTTTGCACCGGAACCCATTCACAACTTTGCCGAAGCCAAGGCGCACGTAAACAGCGTGCATTTTGGCGCGTTCTTTCACGCAATGCTGAATGCGGGCGTGTCCCTGGCCCCGTCGGCGTTCGAGTCCGCGTTTGTCTCCACGATGCACGATGACCAAACGCTGGCGGCAACCGATCACGCCATGGGCCAGGCCATACAGGTGGTACGCGAAGTCAGTCGCTGAAACCTGGCGCCGCCGTCAGCGTACGTGCGGCAGATTGTGACAATCGTCAGGTCCGCGGCGTTCGGTCGCGGGCGCATATTTGTTCGGGCAAGTGTGCGGCTTCAAACATTCGTTCCCCTCGTATGATTCCATCGTCGGCCGCCCGTCTGCGGCACGTCGCGTTGTCCGCTTGGCTGCTGTCCAGCTTCTGGCCAACGCCAGCCCCTCTTGCGGCACAGCCCATCCCCCAAAGCGGGAAGGTAACGCTCAGCGGTTACGTGCGTGAACTCGCCAGCGGAGAGTTGGTGCGGTACGCATCGCTGCGCGTCGACGCCGACTCGGTACAAACCGGCAGCAATAGCGACGGTTTCTATTCCATGAGCCTTGTGCCCGGTGCGCACCGGTTGCGCGTTCGGGCCATCGGGTTTGCGCCGTTGGACACACAGGTCACGGTGCGCACGTCCACCACCATCGTGTTCTTCCTCCGCAAGCTGCAGGAGTTGCAGGCGTTCGAGGTCAGCGGCTCGCAACAGAAGTCTGACGTCGACCCCGCCTCTGTGGAAATGAGCGTGAGCCGGCTCGATCTGGCCACCGTCCGTGCCGCTCCGTCGGCGCTTGGCGAAGTCGATCCACTGCGCAGTATCACGCTGCTGCCGGGTGTTTCACGTTCGTCCGACGCGTCGACGGCATTCAGTGTGCGCGGAGGCACCAACGACCAGAATCTCATTCTGCTGGACGAAGCCACTATTTACAATCCCGCGCACGTTTTTGGCTTTCTGTCGGTGTTTAATGCCGACGCTGTTGCAGACATCACCCTGTACAAAGGTGCGATTCCGCCGCGGCTTGGAGGCCGACTGTCTTCCGTGCTCGATGTGCGCCAGCGCGAGGGCAACACGCGAGAAGTGGCAGGTACGGCCTCCATCGGGCTGCTGGCCAGTCGTTTGCTGGTGGAGGGTCCACTGCCCAGGGCGAAAGGATCGTTCCTGGTGGCTGCGCGCCGGTCGTACGCCGACCTTTTTTTGAAGATTGGGCCGGATACGTCGCTGCGTGACAGTCGTGCCTATTTCTACGATGTCAATGCCAAGGGCAATCTGGCGATTGGCGCGACGGGTTCGCTGATGGTGTCCGGGTATGCCGGACGCGATCTATTCAGTCCATCCGCCGAGTTTGAAGCAGGGTGGGGCAATGCATCCGGTACGGCGCGCTGGAATCAGATTTTTCGGAATCGGCTCTTCTCCAAGGTGTCATACACCATTGGAAAGTACGACTATCTGTTGGGCTTCACGCTGCTCGATGGCACCTCGAACTGGCGGTCGAAGATTACCAGTCAGGAATTGCGCATTGACCAATCGCTGCATTTTTCCGAACGCAGCGTGCTGGAATTCGGTGCAGAACTGGCTGGTCAGAACATTCGTCCCGGCGACCTGATTCCAGAGGACACGACAACGGCTCGCCCGGTTCGTGTCAGCCCGCGTCGCGGCATTTCCAGCGCGCTGTACGTCGGACACACGTTGGAAATTGGCAATCGCTTCAGTGTGCAGTATGGCGCGCGGTACTCGCGTTTCGATCGGCGCGCACCCGCCACCGTGTTCAACTATGCCAACAACGCGCCGGTCCTGTGGAATGCGCAACTGCAACGGTATGAGCCCGGGCGCATGACGGACAGCGTGAACTTTACGACGGGCACACTTGTTGGCTTCGGCGGCATCGAGCCCCGTGCGTCCCTGCGCGTCGGCTTGAACGACCACCACAGTCTCAAGGCCAGTTATGCGCGAACGCGGCAGTATCTCCTGCTGGCCTCACGCACCAATTCCCCGACGCCTCTGGACGTCTGGGAACCGGTTGGCCCGTGGGTCAAGCCGCAACTGGGCGACCAGTACGCAGTGGGTTACGCGGGGAACGCCGGCGACGGTGTCTATGAATTTTCCGTCGAAACGTACGTCAAACGGTCGTCCAACGTGTTGGACTTTGTACCCGGAGCCGATGTCATTCTCAATCCGCGCATTGAGACGGCGCTGCTGCAGGGCGTGGGACGCGCGTACGGGCTTGAACTATTCGGACGGAGACAGGCCGCCCAACTGACAGGGTGGATCAGTTACACGCTCAGCCGGGCCGAACAAAAATTTGCGGCCTCCCCATCAGGTGGAATTAACGGCGGGGCATGGTACGCCTCACCCACCGACAAAACGCACAATCTGTCAGTAGTCGCGCTTTATCCGCTGGGCCGCAAGTGGATTCTGGGATCGACGTTCGCTGCCGCCAGCGGTTTGCCCACGACCTATCCTGTTTCGCGCTACCTGTTGGACGACTACGTCGTGCCCGAGTTCGGACTGCGCAATGCCGAGCGCCTGCCGGTGTATCACCGACTGGACCTGAGTCTGACCCGCAGCGGCCGTCGCGGCGAATTGCAGTTTGGTATCTACAACATCTACAACCGCTTCAACGCGCAGTCTATTTCGTTCCGGCAGTCCAGCAGTGACCTGCTGCGAACCGAGGCGGTGCAACTTTCGGTGTTCGGCATTCTGCCCAGCATTTCGTACACCTTTAAATTCTGATCTGACATGAAGCGCATCGCGGGACAACGCGCGGCATTCCTGGGTGCATGGCTGGTGCTGGCAGCGTGCGAACGCGTCGTTGACCTCAATATTCCGGAGGGCCCACGGCTTCTTGTTGTCGAAGCGCGCCTGGAGCGTGTGTTGGGCGCGGTATCGGGCAATCAAACCATCAAACTCAGCACAACAAGCAGCTATTTCAGCGGCAGTGTCCCTCCTCCGGCTGCCGGGGCGGTGGTGCGGGTCACCGACCCACGTGGCATCGCGACCACGTTCGTGGAGTCCGCAGTGCGCGGGACCTACACCACCAATGCGTTGCCCGTCGTGCGCGGCGGCATTTACACGCTCAACATTGACTGGGAAGGCAACCGCTACGAGGCCACCGACACCACACGCGCGGTCGCCCCAATTGATACCTTCTACTTTGCGGACGTCAAGCCTGGACGATTTTCGGGTGACAAAGGCGTGCGGGCGACCATCAGTTTTGTCGATCGCCCCAATGAGATGAACTTCTATCTGTGGGAACAGTACGTGAATGGCGTGCGGCAACTCGGCCCCGATTCCAGCACCAAACTGCGCATCATTGCCAGCGACGACGGATACGATGGCCTGCCAATCAATGGCCTCCAGCCTTTCGAGGGCATTGATATTCCGCGAAATGCGGACGTGCTCATTCGGCAGGTCGCGCTCTCTCAAGACATGTATCGGTACTACTTTGCCTTGTCGGATATTGTCGGGGCCGATGGTTCGCCGTTCTCCGTACCACCGTCAAACCTTCGCGGCAATATTGCCAATCGCACCAACCCCATCGTGCCCGCCGTCGGCTACTTTTTCGTCGCCGAAGTGGCAGAAGCGCGCGGGAAATATGTGCCCTGATTGTCAGTCGGTGTGTGGGTCGCGCACGCCACAACACACGCCGCCTGGCAATCAGCGTGCACGGGTTCCGACAAGATTCTCCCATTCACCAGTGAGCGCCACCCGGTCACCGTACGCCGTCACCAGCCGCAACTCAATCGCGGCCAGACGCATCATCTCATCCAGCAGCGTGCGTTCGCGAATCATGACCAGCAGCAACGTACTTTCGCCGTTCCGGAATTTGGTGTCCTCACCCTGAACGAGCAGCCTGGAGTTCACAACAATGGCGCGCTGCAACTCGAGCAGTTGTTGAGCCGTCTGCATTTCCATCATCGCGACGGAGATGTTCGTGCTGATCAGGAGCTCCAGACGCGACTGATCAATAATGGACTGTGTGTAGCGCGCCGACGCGGAGGCCGCGCGCCCGCGTTCCTTGAGCATCAGCAACGGCAACGTCAGGGATGCGCTGCGTTTCAAATTGTCCGCGCGCGCGCCGTCCTGCACGGAATTGCTCAACGGGAAGTCGTCTGAGGCCGACAACGCGGCAACGTCCAGCGCTGGCAGCGGAATACGTTGCGCTGCGGTCAGTTGCTGTTGTGCGCGGAACTGCGCAACCCGCGACGTGGCTTTGAGAATATCCGGGTGTTGCCGCACAAACCGGGCAATGAGGTCGTCCGCGACGGCGGCATCTTGCGGGACGCTGAACGCAGGCACGGCATTCCGTGACAGCGCAATCGGACGGCCCGACGCATCCCACAGGTGAAGTGCCAGTGCGGCGCGGGCGCTAAACAGCACCTGTTCGCTTTCGGCCAACATCGAGCTGCGACGCTGTACTTCCAGCAGCGCTTCGACGGTGTCGATGGGCGGCGCTTCTCCCGCAGCCACCCGGGTGCGCGTAAACTCATACCGCGACCTGGCCATGGTAATACCTTCACGCGCGATGTTCGTCCGTCGGTACGCCTCGGTCCAGCGCGCAAAATCTCGCGTTGCATCAAGAATGACCCGATTGCCTGCCGCTCGAAAATCGGCCGCTGCAATGCGCTCCGATTCACGGGCGATTTGCAGCGCGGTGCGCCGCTCATCCACCAGCCACCGTTGGCCTATCGGCAGACTCACGCCGAAACTCAGCAACCCGGGAGACGAGGTGCGCCGTTCGGGATTGATGAAGCGGCCCTGCGCGCTCTCGTACGACAACTTGAAGTCAAAACCCAGCGGGGTCGGTACCGTCGCGGTGCCCTTCAGATAGTCGAAGTAGAGGGATCCCCCAAGATTTTTTTCTTCCCACGAAGCCGAGAGGGTCGGATCGTAGGCGCCGCGTGCCGTTCGCGCATCGGCCGTGGCCTGCTCAACCTGCGCCCGCGCTTGTCGCACGACGGGATGATTGGAACTGGCCAGTTGCCACACCTCTGCAAGCGTGAGCGTATCGGCCTCGACCGGTTGCGTAGTCTGCGCAAGTGCCGTGCGCGTGGCGGTTACCCACACACTCAACCCCATCGCAACAACCAGTGGTCGGCAGACGAGCAAACGCATCATTTTTTGGTGGCGGCGGCGTCGGACGTGGGAGCCGTCTCGAGTGATTGCGGAAACCCATTCACCTGGCGCCACAGTTCGTAACCCAGCCGCACCTCATCCAGCATGGCCCACGCGAATACTCCCGACCCCTGGCGCAATTCTGCCGGCCACGGTGTGTCCTCTGGGTCGGGCGTCACGAGCACGCGAAACTTGCCGTCGGGTCCACTCACTCGATCGACCACCGCTACCAATCCGCCAAAGGTGCCGACCGCCACGCGCGGCCAACCCGAAAACTGGAGTGCGGGCCATCCATCAAACTCGAGCCGAACACGGCGGCCCACTGATAACAGCGGAACGTCGACGGCTTTGACAAACACGGCGGCGGCCATACGTGGTGACGCGGGCTGAATGGTGACGACCGCTTCTCCGGCTTTCACTTGCTCGCCAATGCCCGCGCGTACCGCCTTGATCACAAACCCATCCTGCGGCGCGCGAATCTCGAAACGCGCAGTGCGTTCCGACAAATTGCTCACCGTATTCTGCAACTTGCTGGCCTCGGCGGTCCCTTCGCTCACTTCGGCCAGCGTACCCTCAATGTCCGAGCGCACTTTCGCTTGTTTTTCCGCGTACTCCGAAACAACGGCCCGTGCCTTGATGACCGCGTTTTCAAGGTCGTTCTTTTTTTCAATGGCGTGGGCGATAGCCTGTTGCGCGCGCAGCCGCGACGATTGCAAATCGTTGGTGGAGCTCAATCCGTCGGCCGCCAACCGCTCGCGCCGCTGCAACTGATCAACCGCGACTGCCGAATCAGCGACGGCCGCCGCCAAAGCAGCCTCGTACTGTGTCACGACATTCGCCGCTTGTGCCACCGAAAATTCCCGCTGGCGCTGCATCGCCTCCAACTGGTCGCGCAGCGCGGCCACCTTGGACTGTTTGGCCCCAATCGCACTGCGCTTTGCTTCGAGTTGCTCCCGGTATCGCGCGCCCGTATTCGGATCGAGGTATTCGTCCTTCACTTCGCCGATCCGCGCCAATAGCTGGCCACGCGTAACGCGGTCGCCTTCCCCCGCCAGCCACTCCGTAATCGTTCCACCGACAACCGACGGCACATCCTGCGCGCGATCGGCCGGTGACAGTGCGGTCAGCTCACCGCGGCCCTGTACATTCTGTTGCCACGGCAGGAACATGACGCCGACCAGCACCAGCGCAAAGCCAGGCAACCAGTACCGGCGGTACGTCCTCCCCCGATTTCCGCTCAGCCGACGCGAGGACGACCACCGAACGTCATCCAGAATGTCCGGCGAATCGGGTGCGCCTGATGTGTCGCCCCGTGCAGGAGAATGGTTCATGACGTAAGCGCCGCAAACTGCGTGTTCGTCGCGGCCAGCGGCCGGTCACGAAATTTACCAAGATATTCCACCTGCCCTTCTCGCAGAAACACCACGCGATCGCAACTCTCCAGAAAGTGCGTGTCGTGGGACGCGGCGAAAATGGTCAGCTGCGAGTCGAGGGCCCGCAGGCGTTGCAGCAGCTCCAGCTTGTACTGCGGAGCGAGGTGATGGAAAAACTCATCGAACAGCAACAGCGACGGGCGTCCGGCCAACGCACGCGCCAACGCAATTTTCCGCTCGATGTATGCCGGCAGTCGATTGGCGCCGCCAACCAGCGTGTGCAATCCGTCCGGCAGCGAATGCAAGTGTTCGTCCAGCCTCACCAATTCACACGCCCACGACACGTCGGCTTCACTGACGCGGTCGCGTCCCATCGAAATGTTGTCGGCGATGTTCCCATCAATCAGTTCCACCTGCGACTCGACTAACACGACCCGTTGGCGAAACGCGTCCGTATGCGCGTCATGCGCCGAAATGCCGTCAACGGTGAGCACCCCCTGATAGGACGGTAGCATGCCGGCAACCAAGCGCAACAGCGTACTTGCCCCCGCGCCTTCCGAACTGACGATACCCACGCGTTCGCCCGCTTGAAGCTGCAGGGACACGTTCCGAATGACCAGTTCTGCCGTGGCCCCGTAGCGATAGCTGACGTCGCGCGCCACCAGAATTTCACGGGCTTCCGCATTGGAAACGGGGGGAGGCTGCAGGGGTTCCGTCGCACGACTGACGGGCAGTTCCTGGATGACTGCCAGTTTCTCTACGGCTGTCAGGGCATCGTACACGGTCCCGAGGCTCAAAATCAGTTTTTCGACGCCGCCCAGGAGCGCGACAATCACCAGCTCGGCGGCGACAAACTGGCCAAGGGAAATGGACCGATCAATGACCAGCGACGTGCCAATCACCAACAGGCCGCCGGTGATGGCGGTCTTGATGACAATAACCGCCGTGGATTGCCGCGCCAGTACGCGAAAGTGCGCATCGCGCTGCTCGAGATACTCATGCACCCCCTCGTCCATGCGACCGACGGGCAACGACGTGGTGCCAGTTTGCCGAAACGCCGTCGCGTTGCGGGCGAGTTCCTGCAGCCAGTGGGCCACCCAATACTTCGAAGCACTTTCTGCGAGGCTCGTTTCCAATCCGGTTCGCCCGGTGATCCATAACATGACCGCAAGGACTGCCAGCAGAATGATGCCAAACGCTGAGAGATACGGATGATAGAGCGTGAGCAATACCAATCCAGAAAGAATGGCCAGCATTGCGGTCACGCCGTCCGTGAGCAACTTGGCGAGACTTTTCTGGATTGTGATCACTTCAAAAAACCGGTTGGTCGCCTCCGGAAGGTTCATCCCGCGCAACGCTTCCACGTTGGCTCGGCTGATCCGATGCGCCGAATCAAGCGCGATGCGCGCAAAAATGCGCTGTTGCACGCGCTCGACCACCCTCAGCTGGGCGACCTGCATCAATCCTGCCCCAAGGGTGGCAATCACCACAAACCCGATCAGCAGCAGCACGGGTTGCAGCAGCAGGCCGCCCGAGACCAGACCGATAATAGCCTGAACTCCCAGCGGCACGGCCAATCCCAAAACGCCAATGATTGCGCCATACAGGAGGATTGTACTGACCTCCCTCCGCTCCGGGGAAAGGAGTGAGGCAAATCGGCGCAGTGGCGACGGAACGTTGGGATTGCGTGAGGCCATGGTTGTGCGGTGGCGAGAAGACGTCGCTGAACCTTACTTTGCCCCGTACACATCGGCAAATCGAAAGATTCGCATCGATATATCGGTTCTCTCGAATCTAAGAACGACTGATGACCCCAGGACGGTCGCGCGCGCTGAACGCCTTGAACTTTCAGCATCTGCTCTATTTCTGGACCGCCGCCCGCATGGGAGGAATTGGACATGCCGCTAAAGAGCTGCACCTCTCGCAGCCAACGGTGAGCGGGCAGATCAAGGTACTCGAACGATCGCTGGGGGAAGTGCTATTTGAACGACGCGGACGAACCCTCGTACTCACCGAAGTGGGGCATATTGTATTCCAGTATGCCGACGAAATGTTCAACGTCGGACGCGAATTGCAGGAAACGTTGGCCGGAAACGCGGGGGCCGGGCGCGGCACTCGCTTAGCCATTGGGATCTCCGATGCGCTGCCAAAGCTCACCACATACCGACTGCTCGAGCCCGCGCTTGTGCCCGCCAACCAGTATCGGCTCGTCCTTCACAGTGGGAAGACAGAAAATCTGCTTACTGAACTGGCGACACATGAACTGGATATCGTGCTTACCGATTCGCAGGCGCCGGTAGGCAGTATCCGCGCATTCAGCCATCTGCTGGGCGAAAGCGAAGTCGCGATTTTTGGTACGGCCGATCTCGCGGCTCGGTACCGCCGGAACTTCCCGAAGTCGCTGCATGACGCACCGTTTTTGATGCATGGGAACAATACGGCGCTCCGGCGCACTCTGGATCGGTGGTTGAACGATCATGACATTCGCCCCCACCTGGTCGCGGAAGTGGAAGATGTCGCGCTGTTGCAGGTTCTTGGCCAACAGGGAATGGGCCTGTTCGCGGCGCCGTCCGTCGTGGAAGAACAAATCTGCCGAGACCTCGGACTGGTGTGTATCGGCAAACTCCCGCAGGTGCGAGAGCAGTTCTTCGCTGTATCCATGGATCGGAAGCTGAAACACCTGGGCGTGCTCGCTATTCAACAAGCGGCGCGCCTGAATGTCTTTCGGTGACCGTTAGTGCGTCACGGAGCGACAATGCGCCGCTCTATATCGCGGCCGCTATTGCCAGCGTTGCTTCACATGCCAGACCTGCATGACCAACGCCACCAGCATCGCCAGCGCGAACACGGCGAACGGGCCATCCGTCACCAGCACCCGGAGCGCCAACAGCAGTCCAGCCCCGGCCCCGAGAAAAGAGATAACCTCCGGTACCGGCATGCCGCGATTGCGGCGGCTGCGGTACAGCAACAGCGCCACCATTTCAAGCGCAACCAGTACGATGATCGCGTCGACGATTTGCGAAATCATCCGCCAGTCCGCAGGGGCTGGTCTCCCGCAGAACGATGCACCGCGCCGCTTTGGCCTGTGGCCTCAATGCGCGAGCGTCTCCAGGCATTAAACATCACGGCCGCTTTTCTCGCCATTCCAAGATGGGCTCGACCGCGTAACGAGTCGTAGCCTCGGCGTTCAATGGCTCCGAGAATTCCTGCATATCCCGACGCGCAAATTGTTGCGCAGCACTGCGCATCGCGGTCGAGCATTCGAAGGCCGGGTTCGGCCAGGGCATACAGTTCCCGGCTGCGTGCGATTTGGAACTGCATCAACGCCTGCCAACGCAGGTCGGTAGCGGCAATGGTGCGCCCAAGAATTTCGTCGCGGGCAATTCCAAAGGCCGCCAATTCATCATGGGGGAGATAACAACGGCCACGGCCGGCATCTTCACCAACGTCGCGCAGAATGTTGGTCAGCTGCAGCGCCACGCCCAGCGTGCGCGCGCACCGCAGGGCTTCCTGCCGCGCCACTGGCGCGGTTGGCATGCCAAACACGAAGGCACAGATCTCCCCAACGGTGCTGGCCACCCCACCGCAATAACGCTCCACCTCCAGCCAGCTCTGGTATTCCACCGGCGCAAGGTCCTGTCGCAACATCTCAATCAGCGCGTCGAAAGGCGCCGCAGGAATTTCAAAGCGTCGGATGCACCACAGCAACTCGCGAAACAACGGGCCGTCCGGGTTGCCCTGCCAGGCCGCGTGGAACGCGTCACGGTGTCGATCAAGATTCTGCTCGGCGTCCACGCCGCCATTGTGCGCTTCGTCGACGTAATCGTCCGCAACTCGGCAAAAAGCGTAGACGGCAAAGGCGGCCCGTCGTTTTTCTGCCGGAAGGAATCGACTCGCGGCCGTAAACGTTCGCGCATGATGGCGCGTGATGCGTGCACAGATGGCTTCGTCCGACACCGAACTTCCCATGCGTGACATCATGAAGTCTGGGTTTTGAAGGTTTCCCACAACGGCAGTGACATGTGCAGACCCAGAAATACGTGCTCCAGCACTGCCAAACCCACCAGCAAGGCAATCATCGCCGAGGCGTGTTTTGCATACGGGTGGCGCGCCTGTTGCGATTGACGGGCCACCAACACGAACCAGACGGACAACAGGGCCACCGTCACCGGCAGCAACCACGAATTGACCGGCGGTCCGAAAAATTGCGTTAAGCGTTCGAGGTGTTGCGGCAACCAGTCCGCCCCGGAATTTCTGACGCCCATGAACACATTCAGTTTGGCCGTCTGCAACGTACTCCAAAACACCAGAAGTGCCCACAGCGCCACTCGGTTGGCGTAACGCCAGACGAGCAACACCACCGCGATTATTGCGAACACCCCGAACAAATCGGCACGCAGCGTCGACACAATGGCTTGTATTGCGAGCGTCGCCGTTTGCGGCGCGGCCACCGGGTCCGCCCCAATGCGAATGCCCACACCGGCGTAAAACAGTGTGCTGCACCACCACCAGATGAGCGAGCTGCCAAGGAACGCGAGTCGGGCACTGCGGACCGTCGTTTCCCTTCGTGTTCGTACCACCAGCCCCGCACCGACCAGTGCCAGCACACTGGCAATGGCCAGACTGGCCGCACTGGTCAACGGGCTGCGTTGCATCGCCAACGTCACGCCGGTGGCCGCCCACCAGAATCCAACCACCAGCGCCAGTGAGCCTCCCAGCGATGCACCGGAGTTCCACGCATTCACGGTTCCCAGCGCTGTTTGCCGGCCTACCGTCGAATCAGTCATCACGCACCAGCCGCAATTCTGGAGTCGCGAACGGCCTCGGTCAGGCCGCGTGCATTCGGTGCCGGCAACAACAGATACCGCGCCCCCGCTTTCGTGGCGAGCTGTCGAGACGCTTCTTCCGAACGAGCGGACGTATCCACCCATAACACGGTGTCACAAACCGTGCGGAGCGTGCCGGCCGCGCCCAGCGCTTCGTCCAGGGCCCGGGCGCGGCCGCCGCGCCCATCGCGTGCGACATTGGCGCGGCCATCGGTCAGTATGATCGTGACAAACTGGCCGCCGCTTCGCTTCAATTGCTGAATGACGGTTGACGCGAGATCCAGCGCTGTCGCCAGCGGCGTGCCGCCACCCGCCGGCAGTCCACTGATCGCGCGGCGCGCACGCGCGAGCGCGTGGGTGGCCGGCAACACGAGTTCTGCCGACGTTCCGCGAAACGTGATAAGCGCGACACGATCCCGGCGTGCGTACCCTTCGGCCAACATCAATTCAACCGCGCCTTTCGCCTCAGCCAACCGCTGCATGGCAGACGAACCCGACGCATCGACCACAAACAGCGCGGTGGTGGTCGCCGGCGTCACGCACTGCCGAATGCGAAAATCCTCGCGACGCAGTTCTACCGGACGCGCGACACTGTCTGGCCGTGCCTGCCGTCTGATGCGCTGCATTGGAATGGCCGCGCGCAGCGTCGCAACCAGATCGAGACGCGCCCCTCCGCGCGGATCACCGCGACGCACGCCAACCTGTCGTCCGCGAACGCCGCGCAGGACCTCGTTGCCAGAGCGTCCAGTCGCCCCGCGCGCGGCCAGCGAACGCGCCGCAAATGCAGTCAGCAGTCCCGCTGGCAACGCGGACACGGCCGTCTGCACCAGAATTTCCGTGAGTCCGTCCTCCTGCGATTGGGCCTCACCCGCAAGCTCATTCGGTTCGGTGACGGGCGGTTGAGCTGCTGGGGACGTGGCGTCCGTTTCGGACCGTTCCTCAGCAGCGCGTGGTTCTCCCGGTTCCTCTGCCGGGGCGGGTTGTGCGTCGTCGCCGGATTGCCGAGAACGCGGAGCCAACACCAGTCGGGTCGCGCACGCCACATCGTCAACTTCCAGGCTGGTTCGCTGATGCAGCGCGGCATGCGCACGCGCGGCCGCCAACGCAAACAACACCGGCCTTGGTGTGTGGATACCCAATCGCTCGGCCGCTCGCGTCAGCGCGACGAGCGCGCGCTCATTGGTCTCTACCTGCGGCACCAGTTGACGCGCCTCCAACACTTGCGCGGCAGTTTCGTGTGCGACCAGCGAGCCATGCGAACCCGACGCCATTGGTATGTGAAACGCGAGACGATCCGTCATCGCGGCCGGCACGGGATCGTCGTCCACCGTTTGCACGACAATCGCTGCGAAATGGGTTGCATGGGTTTCGCTCAATCCCTCGCGTTCCAACTGGATTCCCTGATTGTCGAGCGCGCGCGCAACATGGGCGTACGTTGGCAGCCGCGTTGTTGCGCCGGACAACACCACACTGCCGCCATCCGCTTCAGCCAACAGACCACGGTCACTCACCGCGTGCCCCCGGCCAATGGTGGCGGCAAAATCCAATCCGCCCAACAGTCGCTCGTCTGATATGTTGCCCGGCACGCGCTTGGTGGGGGCGGACGTTGGCAACAGCGCGTGAAACAGGTCGAGCCACCGCTCACCCAATGCACGCGAGTCGCAGTACAACACCGCACCCTTCAATTGTTCTGGTGCAATGGCCAGCAATACGGCCGCAATCACCGCATCACTCGGTGGCGCATCCGGGAGTGCTTGCGCGGCCGTTGCGATCACGTCGGGTCGCGCTGCTGTTTCAAGCATTGACGCCGGTGTCGGCCGGACCAAACAACTCGTCCAGTGCACGCGCCACACGTGCGCCGGAACCCACTTCGTCCAGGGGGCCACGCCGCAGTCGATGGCGCAACACAAGCGGTGCAATTTGACGCAGGTGCAGGAGCGTGGCTTCATCCTCCGCTTCGTAAGCGGCCAACGCGCGTGAAGCCCGCAACATGGTCAGCTCACCGCGCAACCCATCGACATTAAGCAACAGGCAGAGCTCGGTGGCCCGCGTCAGCAAGACATCGGACGTCGCCACGGATGCCAGGCGCTGCCGGGCATCGCTGACGCGACGGCGAAGCGCGTCGTCGCTCCGCCGAAATCGATCGACAAATGCCTGGGGATCCCGGTCAAACGCATCGCGGCGGCGCACCACCTCCACGCGTTCGGCGACATCGCGCGGGGTGCGCGCTTCTACACTGAGGCCAAATCGGTCCAGCAGCTGCGGCCGAAGTTCGCCTTCTTCCGGATTGCCGGTGCCGACCAGCACGAAACGCGCGGGATGTCGCACACTCAGCCCTTCGCGTTCGACAACGTTCTCGCCAGTTGTCGAAACGTCGAGCAGCAGATCGACGAGATGATCTTCCAACAGGTTAATCTCGTCCACGTACAGAAATCCGCGGTGAGCCCGCGCCAGCAAGCCTGGTTCGAACGCTTTCTCGCCACGGACCAACGCCCGTTCGATATCCAGGGCGCCGGCGACACGGTCTTCGGTAGCGCCCAGCGGCAGGTCGACCACCGGCACCGGCAACACACCAGACTTCATCGTTTCGCCCTTGGCGCTACGCTCCTGGCATTCGCTGCAGCGGGCCCCATTGGCGGCCGGGTCGCAGCCGTACCGGCAGCCGACCACCACCTTCAGCGTAGGCAACAACCCGGGTAAGGCGCGCACGGCGGTTGATTTGGCGGTTCCCCGGTCACCCAGGATAAGAACGCCTCCAATGGTCGGGTCGACCGCTGAAAGCGTGAGCGCCAACTTCATTTCTTCCTGACCGACGATGGCCGAAAATGGATAAATGTGCGACAGACGACGACTCCGAGGGTGGGTGACTGGGCTTCGGTAGGGTACGACCGGTCCTTACCTGTTGCAATAGCCTGACGAACAAAAGTGTCAAGAAATGTTGACACAATTGAGAATCTGCCTTAGTCTCGCGGTGGTTGACACACCCACCGGAGGCGGCGCCGTGACTGAGATTGAACCTGGCATCTGTGGCTGATCGGGCAGTTGCCGAGCTCGGCAGAAGAGAAAAACAGGCCATTCAAGCCCGCGATACTCGAATCGCGGATATGGAACCGCGCGCAACGCGTTCGCTGCTTGACCGAATCCTCGCGTGGCGGGACTCCACGGTCGCCAGTGCTGGATTTCAGAAATGGGCAGCGCGGTTTCCCCTGACTCGGCCAATCGCCCGCCGACGCTCCCGGGCGCTGTTCGACTTGATGGCGGGTTTCGTCTACAGCCAGGTGCTGCATGCCTGTGTCGAGCTCGATTTGTTCGGACTGCTTGCGCACGAGCCACTTACTATAGAGCAGATCGCCAAACACGTCGATCTGCCCGAAGACGCCTTGGAACGCCTCGTTCGCGCCGCGATTGCGCTGAAGCTCCTGGAACCACGTGCTCGCGCCCGCGTCGGCCTTGGCACACTCGGGACGCCATTGGCGAACAATGAAGGGTTGCGTGCGCTGGTCGACCACCACGCGCTGCTCTATGAAGATCTGCGCGACCCCGTCGAGCTGCTACGGCGCCATTCGGAGACTGATACCGCGTTGGGCCGGTATTACCCATACGCAACCGAAGGGTCAACGCCGGTCGCGCAAGAGGTCGCATCGTACAGCGCGTTAATGTCGGTAACGGCCGAGCCGCTCATTGCCGAGGTGCTGGATGCGTACTCGTTTTCGGGGCACCGGCGGGTCATGGATGTGGGCGGAGGCGAGGGACGTTTCGCCAGGGCGCTGTCCCATCGCTGGCCTCAACTTGAGGTCTCGATGTTCGACCTGCCCTCGGTCGCGGAGCGCGCTACGCAAGAGAATACCCGGCTGCAGTCGTCGGTCGTTGTATTGGGTGGTGACTTTCGTCAGGACGCGTTGCCGGGCGGGCGGGATGTGATCACCCTGGTGCGCATTTTATTGGACCACGGGGACGCCACCGTCCTCGACTTGCTCAAGAAAGTGCGACATGCGTTGGCTCCGAACGGGAAGTTACTCATTGCGGAGCCAATGGCTGGAGCGCGAGGGGCGGGCACGGTTGGGGATGCCTACTTTGCCTTCTACCTGCTGGCGATGGGTAATGGAAGAGCTCGCCGCCAGTCCGAATTGGAATCGTTGTGTCTTCAAGCGGGGTTCCGTCGTTGCCGGGCTTTGGGCACCCGGTACCCGGTCAGTACCGGAATTCTGGTCGCCGAGGTCTAAAGAAAAGGGCCCGATTCGAAAAGTTTACACCAAAGTGTCAATTTCTCTTGACAGATGAAAGTGTCAACCACACTGTACATCACGTCACCACAACACACCCGCCGAACCAACCAATGGACGCCCTGGCAGTCGTTTTTGAACGTCCCGAACAGATCCATCTCGCCCAGCTGGAGCTTGTAAAGCCCGGTGAGGACGATGTGGTTGTTGAAGTAGAGTACACCGGCATCAGCTCGGGAACGGAGCGACTGTTGTGGAGTGGCCGGATGCCGGCCTTCCCGGGCATGGGGTATCCATTGGTTCCAGGCTACGAGTCAGTTGGACGGATAGTGGAATGCGGTGCCAGTTCGGGGCGCAACGTTGGTGACTACGTGTTCGTCGGCGGGTCTCGCAGTTTTGCGGACGCGCGTGCGCTCTTTGGCGGCGCCGCGCAACTGCTCATTGCGTCCGGCCAGCGCGTTGTCCCGATTGATGCGTCGTTCGGCGAACGTGGCGTGTTGCTCGCACTTGCGGCCACCGCACTGCACGCCATTGATGGCGGCGCCATTCCGCAGCTCATCATCGGCCACGGCGTGTTAGGACGCTTGCTGGCGAGACTGGCCGTGCTCCTCGGCAACGAACCACCCGTGGTGTGGGAAATCAACACCGGGCGTCACAGTGGCGCGCGCGGGTATCGCGTGTGTACACCCGACGACGATACGCGCCGTGACTACGCATCCATCTATGACGTCAGTGGCGATGCGTCGCTGTTGGATACCTTGATCTCGAGATTGGCCCCCGGTGGCGAAGTCGTACTCGCCGGCTTCTACGATGTGTTGAGTTTTCAGTTTGCGCCGGCGTTTCAGCGTGAAGCGCGACTGCGCATTGCGGCGCAATGGCTACCGGGCGATTTGGCCGCGGTCTCCAAATACGTCTCGCAGGGCAAACTTGTGCTGGACGATCTGGTTTCACACATACAACCCGTCGCTGCCGCTCCGTCCGCCTATCGACAGGCGTTCACGGACGCAGCCTGCATCAAGATGGTACTCGATTGGAGAAACTGCTCATGATAGAAGTCGATATCCCGGCTGCAAACAGTGCGCTGGTCGAACTGGTGTCCAACGTGCGCCGGGAAGCTGCCGAAGAACCGGCGGGCGTCTCGACGTCACCGGTGAAGAAGGAAACCCAGATCATTGCCATTTACGGCAAGGGCGGCATTGGCAAAAGTTTCACACTCGCCAATCTGTCGTACATGATGGCGCAGCAGGGGAAAAAAGTGTTGCTCATTGGGTGTGACCCCAAGAGCGACACCACGTCCCTGTTGTTCGGTGGACGTAGTTGTCCCACCATCATTGAAACGTCCTCCAAGAAGAAGTTGGCGGGCGAAGCGGTGAAGATTGGTGACGTTTGTTTCAAGCGGGACGGTGTGTACGCCATGGAACTGGGTGGTCCCGAAGTGGGACGCGGCTGTGGCGGACGCGGCATCATTCATGGTTTCGAGTTGCTGGAGAAACTCGGGTTTCATGAATGGGGGTTTGACTTTGTCCTGCTCGACTTTCTTGGCGACGTAGTCTGCGGCGGTTTCGGGTTGCCCATTGCCCGCGATATGTGCCAGAAGGTTATTGTGGTCGGCTCGAACGACCTGCAGTCCTTGTATGTGGCCAACAACGTGTGCTCCGCCGTGGAATATTTCCGCAAGCTGGGCGGCAACGTTGGCGTGGCAGGCCTGGTGATCAACAAGGACGACGGCACTGGCGAAGCGCAGGCGTTCGCCGACAAGGCGGGCATACCCGTGTTGGCGGCCATTCCGGCGCACGACGACATTCGTCGCAAAAGCGCGAATTACGAAATTGTCGGACGGCCCGGAGGCCAGTGGGCGCCAATATTCGAAGAACTCGCAGAGCAGGTGGCCACTGCGCCGCCACTCCGTCCCAATCCGCTCACGCAGGACGACTTGCTGGGATTGTTCTCCAGTCACGCGACGGGTCGTGACTACGTGCTCGAACCGGCCACGGAAGTCGACATGGTTGGGAAGTCGACCGTCGTGAAGCCGTCGCTCGAAGTCATTTACGACGCGGCGTGAGATGACCGCAATTTCGCTCCCCATTGTTGACACGCCGACTGCATCCGCGACAGATGGATTGGGATGTCACGCCGGTGCCGACCAACTGCATGCGGCCGCTGCGGCTGCGGGCAAGAGCGACACGCTCGCGCAGTATGCGGCCGACTATCCCAAAGGTCCGCACGATCAGCCACAGTCCATGTGTCCGGCGTTTGGCTCGTTGCGTGTTGGCCTGCGTATGCGCCGTACTGCCACCGTGTTGTCCGGGTCGGCGTGTTGCGTGTACGGGCTGACGTTTACGTCGCATTTTTACGGGGCGCGCCGCACCGTTGGTTACGTGCCGTTCAACTCCGAAACGCTCGTCACGGGACAGCTGTTCGAAGACATTCGGAACGCGGTGTTCCAATTGGCCGATCCCGCGCTGTACGACTGTATCGTGATCATCAATTTGTGTGTGCCAACCGCGTCGGGTGTTCCGCTGCAGCTGTTGCCGAAGGAGATCAACGGCGTTCGAATTATCGGCATCGATGTGCCAGGCTTTGGAGTGCCCACGCACGCCGAGGCGAAAGATGTGTTGGCCGGTGCCATGCTTCGGTATGCTCGCACCGAAGCTGAACAGGGCCCGGTACTGCGTCCGCGCAGTGGGGTGTCCGACAAGCCAACGGTGACGTTGCTTGGTGAGATGTTTCCGGCCGATCCCGTGGGCATCGGCATGATGCTGGAGCCCATGGGGCTGGCCGCAGGGCCCGTGGTGCCAACGCGCGAATGGCGTGACTTGTATTCCGCGTTGGATTGCGCGGTGGTTGCCGCAATCCACCCGTTTTACACGGCCAGTGTTCGCGAATTCAAGACGGCCGGACGTCCGGTGGTTGGATCGGCACCGGTGGGTGTGGACGGAACGGCTGCGTGGCTTGACGCCATCGCCGAAGCCACCGGCACCAGTGTAGCCGCGCGGGATGCCGCGAAGCAGCGCGTGCTGCCCGCGATTGCCGGCGCACTGGCCGCGAACCGCATTGACGGCCGCATCACCATTTCCGGCTACGAAGGTTCCGAGCTGCTCGTGGCGCGTTTGTTGGTGGAAGGCGGCGCAGACGTTCGCTACGTAGGCAGCGCGTGCCCGCGTACCGAATGGAGCGACCCCGATCGCGAGTGGTTGGAGAGCAAGGGCGTGCACGTGCAGTTCCGTGCTTCGCTCGAGCAGGATTTGCACGCGATGCGCGAGTTCAAGCCCGACTTGGCCATTGGCACGACGCCCGTCGTGCAGAAAGCAAAAGAAGAGGCACGCGCTGGCGTCTACTTCACCAATCTCATTTCGGCGCGGCCGCTGTTCGGGGTAGCGGGCGCCGGTTCGCTGGCATCGACGGTGCGTGCCGCCATCGGTGGTGGGGCACGGTTTGCCGCGATGCGCGAATTTTTCGATGGCGTGGGTACTGGGCACACGTCGGGGTATGGCTTTACCGATGTGCCGGTCGATCGTCCCGAAGTGCGCGACCGGTTTCGGATGCGCATGGCGGCGCAGGCCAAGAAGCGCAAAGCCGAGGAAATGGTATGACCGCTTTGTGGCTGGTCGCCAACGGTGTGGACTACCGTACCATGTCGCGCACATGTTAGTCCTCGATCACGACCGCGCCGGCGGCTATTGGGGTGCTGTGTACGTGTTCAGCGCCATCAAGGGCCTGCAAACGGTTATTGATGGTCCCGTCGGCTGTGAAAATCTGCCGGTGACATCGGTGCTGCATTACACCGACGCGCTGCCTCCACACGAGTTGCCCATTGTCGTGACGGGTTTGTCCGAAGACAACCTGGCCATGGAAGGCACCGAGAAGTCCATGCGACGTGCGAATGCCGCGCTCAACCCGGACGAACCGTCGGTGGTCGTGACCGGCAGCATTGCGGAAATGATTGGCGGTGGTGTCACGCCAGAGGGCTCCAATCTGGTGCGGTTTCTGCCGCGCACGATTGACGAAGACCAATGGCAGGCCGCCAATCGCGCGATGTACTGGTTGTGGAGCGAATACGGGTTGAAGAAGGGCGTGATGCCGAAGAAAGCCGAGCGCGCGCCTGGCAGCAAACCACGCGTCAACATCGTGGGCCCCTGTTACGGCACGTTCAACATGCCGAGTGATCTCGCTGAAATTCGTCGGCTGGTGGAAGGCATTGGCTGCGAGATCAACCTGGTGTTTCCGCTGGGCAGTCACCTCGCCGATGTCCCGCGTCTGGTGGATGCCGACGTGACCGTGTGTATGTACCGCGAGTTTGGCCGGCAGCTTTGCGAAGCACTGGACATGCCGTACCTGCAGGCACCCATCGGCTTGTTCTCGACGACGGCATTCCTGCGCAAGTTAGGCGAGCTCACTGGCGTCAACCCCGAGCCATTCATCGAGCGCGAAAAACACACCACGATCAAGCCGTTGTGGGATTTGTGGCGCAGCGTTACGCAGGATTTCTTTGCCACCGCCAGTTTTGCCATCGCTGCGACGGAAACCTACGCGCGCGGCGTGCGAAATTTTCTCGAAACAGAAATGGGGTTGCCCTGTACGTTCTCGTTCGCGAGAAAGCCAGGCGTCAAACCCGACAATCAGGCGGTGCGTGAGGCCATTCGTACCAAGCCGCCGATGATCCTGTTCGGTTCGTTCAACGAGCGCATGTATCTCGCCGAGCTTGGGGGCCGTTCGTTGTACATCCCGGCATCATTCCCGGGTGCCATCATTCGTCGGCATACGGGTACACCCTTCATGGGGTATGCCGGCGCGACGTATCTCATTCAGGAAGTGTGCAACGCGCTGTTTGACGCGCTGTTCCACATCATTCCGCTGGGTACGGAACTCGATAAGGTCGACGCGTCACCGGCACGCAATGTGCGGCAACTGCCGTGGGACAGCGATGCCAGTGACGAGTTGAACACGCGTGTCGAACAGGAACCGTTTGTCGTCCGCATCTCCGCCTCCAAACGCCTGCGAGACAGTGCCGAACGAGAGGCCATGCGGACGGGCGACGAGCGGGTGTCGCTGCAGCACCTGCTTACGGTGGCGGGAGCAACCGCATGATGATTTCGGCCACGCGTTCGGGTTGTTCTTCGTGGGCCAGGTGTCCCGCGTCCGGCAACGTGACGAGTGCTACATGGGACAGCCGTTTGGCCACCTGCGCAGTTGCCGCGGCGGGGACCCATCCGTCTTTTGCGCCCAGGATCAACGTGACGCGATTGGCCAGCGCGGGTAGTCGCTCAGCCAGCGCGTGCAGGTTCCACTCGGCGAACATGGACATGAGCGCCGACGCGTGCCGGTCGGATTTGGCGAACGCGCGGTACAACGCCAGTTGTTCGGGGCGCACCACGCTGCCGGTGGAACGCATGAGTGAGTTGAACACGAAATCGCTGTCGGCGAGGCGGGCTGTCAGGTATCCGACGATGCCCGTTCCCGTCAGTGTCTGCACAGCGGGTGTGAGCAAGGTCATGAGAGAGCTGGGTGGAGCGAGCGCGGGATTGACGCCAACTACGGCGCACTCCGGCCAATCACGCGCCAACCACAGTGCCAGTGCTCCGCCCGCCGAGTGGCCGACGAGTATGTCGGGGCGAATGTCCAGCACGCGCAAGAGTTCGCGCACCCCGTCCGCCATGTTGCTCATGGACAGTTTGTCAGCGCGCGGAAACGATGTGAAACCGTGCCCGGGCAAGTCGGGTGCGACGACGGTGCATTGCCGGGCGAGCAGCGGCGTGATGTAGCGCCAGGAGTGGTTGGCGGCGCCCGAGCCATGCAGGAGCACCACAGGTGGACCCGTTCCGGAAACCTGCACGTGCCAACGCAATCCGGCCGCATCGACGAAACGACTTGCGGCGGCGTTCGGCCAGCGAGTACCGAGAGAGTCCCAGGTCAGCAGTGAGTTCACGCGGAACAAGTTAGCAGGTGTTGGACGGTGCGAAACAGACGGCACAACACAGGTGGCGGCACAATGGTTGGTTAGGTGTCAACGTTGCGGGCAGCGGCGTTGGTGTTTTTCCGGCCATTGTGACCGCCAGTTGTCTGGGCACTGGTGGTAAGCGACGCACACGGGGTGCGTCGTGCTGGTGCAGGTTCACAGGCAAGAGGATACCAGGAGGTATCACATGGCTCAGGGAAGTGGAATGAGCGGCCTCAGTGAAGATGAAGCCAAGGGCTTTCATGGCATGTTCATGATGAGCTTTCTGCTCTTCGTCGGCATTGCAACCGCAGCGCACTTTGCCGCATGGCAATGGCGTCCATGGTTTCCAGGTCCGAACGGCTACACGGCCACCGCTCACACGACGGCGCCCGCCGTTGTGGCCAACAAGTAAACGGAGACCATCATGCATCGTGTCTGGATGATCTTCAATCCGCAGCGCACGCTGTTGGCGCTGTTCACGTTCCTGTTTGTGTTGGCGTTGTTGATTCACTTCATGCTGCTCAGCACCAGCCGTTTCAACTGGCTGGGAACGGGTGGGGCAATGGCCACGTCCGAAATGAGTCCATTGCCGCCCGGCGGCAAATAACATCGGGACGAGGTACCGAGTTCGGCCTATCCGGCCCGAACCGGGTTGTGGGAAAACGTGATTTCGGCAGGTGGCGCACGTCATGGTGCGTCACCTCCGACATCCGGCGGATACAATGTGACACATCAATTTCTGTAGTACCTTCCCGGAGATCGCAGCATGGCCATGCTGAGTTTTGAACAGAAGTATCGCGTACGCGGCGGTACACTTTTAGGCGGAGACCTCTTCGACTTCTGGGTCGGACCGTTCTACGTGGGTATTTTTGGAGTGAGCACCATCTTCTTCTCGGTGCTCGGGACGCTGTTGCTCATTTGGGGCGCGGCGCTCGGGCCGACGTGGAATATCTGGCAAATAAACATTGCTCCGCCCGATCTGAAATACGGGTTGGGTTTTGCGCCGCTGGCAGAAGGTGGGTTGTGGCAACTGGTCACTATCTGCGCAAGTGGTGCCTTCTTTTCGTGGGCGCTCAGGCAGGTGGAAATCAGCCGCAAGCTCGGCATGGGCTATCACGTGCCCTTCGCGTACGGTGTTGCCGTACTGGCGTACATCACCCTCGTGATTTTCCGCCCCGTACTACTGGGCGCCTGGGGACACGGGTTTCCGTACGGGATTCTCAGTCATCTCGACTGGGTCTCGAATGTCGGCTATCAGTACCTGCATTTTCATTACAATCCGGCGCACATGATTGCGATCACGTTCTTCTTTACGTGTACGCTCGCGCTCAGCATGCATGGTTCCATCATCCTGTCCGTTACGAATCCGCAAAAGGGCGAACCCGTCAAGACCAGCGAACACGAGAACACTTACTTCCGCGATCTGCTGGGATACTCCATTGGCGCCATCGGTATTCATCGGCTTGGTCTTGCGCTCGCACTCGGTGCCGGTTTCTTCAGCGCGGTCTGCATCATCATCAGCGGACCGATTTGGACGAAGGGCTGGCCTGAATGGTGGAGCTGGTGGCTCAATCTTCCCATCTGGCGCTGAGGGGCGCTCGCATGCTCGAGTATCAGAATCTCTTCAATCGCGTGCAGGTGCACACAACGGTGCCCGATCCCGGTGTGCCCATCGAACAATCAAACTGGGTGCGACAGCTCCCACCGTCGTTCAACCGTTTGCTCGGCATCATTGGTGATGCGCAAATTGGTCCGATCTATCTCGGATTCACGGGTGTCGCGTCGTTGGTCTTCGGATTTCTGGCTTTCGAAATCATCGGCCTGAACATGTGGGCGTCCGTCGGCTGGGACCCGGTGCAGTTCATTCGCCAGCTTCCATGGTTGGCCCTTGAACCGCCGTCACCGGCGTACGGATTGTCGCTTCCGCCGCTGCAGAAAGGCGGGTGGTGGCTAATGGCCGGGTTTTTCCTCACCGTGAGCATCATGTTGTGGTGGGTGCGCGTGTACCGCCGTGCCCGAGCGCTTGGGTTGGGGACACATCTGGCCTGGGCGTTCGCGTCGGCAATTTTTCTCTATCTGACGCTCGGATTTATTCGACCGGTGTTGATGGGCAGCTGGGGCGAAGCGGTCCCATTTGGAATTTTCCCGCATCTCGATTGGACCGCGGCCTTCTCCATTCGATATGGGAACCTGTTCTACAATCCGTTCCACATGCTGTCGATCGCATTCCTGTACGGATCGACGCTGCTGTTCGCCATGCACGGGGCGACCATTCTGGCGACCAGTCGCTTAGGGGCCGAACGTGAAATTGAACAGATCACGGACCGCGGAACAGGTGCCGAACGCGCCCAATTGTTCTGGCGCTGGACGATGGGCTGGAACGCGACAATGGAGTCGATTCACCGCTGGTGCTGGTGGTTTGCATTCCTCGTCACGTTTACTGGAGCCATTGGTATCCTGCTCACGGGCACCGTCGTAGATAACTGGTACTTGTGGGCCGTCAAACACGGCGTCGCCCCGTCCTACCCGGCCACGATCAACATCACCCCGGAGAAAATGCAGGATTTGCGCGGCCAATATCAGGGCGCGTCCCCGCAAGCATTTCCGGTTCCTGTGGTACCGGCCCCGCGCATTGTCGTGCCACCCGCCGATTCAACAGCACCCGTGCAGTTGCTGGTGCCAGCCGGCGCCGCACCGCGCACTGACAGCGTGAGGAAGAATCCATGAAGCGCGTTCTCGGAGTAATAATGCTCGCAACCCTCGCCGCCTGCGAGCCCGGTACGAAGGATACGGTGCAGGTGGGGTATCGCGGGGTCGCCCAGGAAATCAATTATGATCGCTCCTCGCAAAAAGAGATTGCCGCGGCCAATGTGGCCCCGGCACCACTCCCGCCGGCATCCGAGCCTTCGCCTCCCGTGAAGTGGCAGAACGTCCAGGTCCTGACCGATGTCAGTGCGAACGAAATGACTCGCACGATGATCGCGATGACCAACTGGGTGTCACCCAAACAAGGGTGTAACTACTGCCACAACCCGGCCAACTTCGCCTCGGACGAGAAATACACCAAGGTCACGGCCCGGCGTATGCTCGAAATGACGCGATACGTCAACAGCGAGTACAAGGCACACGTGCAAGGCACCGGCGTAACGTGTTACTCGTGTCATCGCGGCAACAACATCCCGCAGTACGGGGTCTGGTCGTTTACCGATGCCGATCAATGGCGGCGCGCGTATCTCGATCGCTCGGACATCCGTGTGCAGTCAATTTCCGTCAAGCCAACGCCGGTGAACAGAAGCTCCGTCAAGCAGACCGAGAACACGTATGCCTTAATGATGAACGTGTCTTCGGCGCTCGGCGTGAACTGCACGTTCTGTCACAACAGCCGCGCGTGGGCCAGTTGGCAGAATGCACCACCGGCGCGCATCACGTCGCTGTACGGATTCCGCATGGTGCGAGACATCAATAGCACCTACATCGCTTCGTTGAATACCGTCCTGCCACCAAACCGGCTGGGCGTACACAAGGATGCACCAAAGGTCAGCTGCATCACCTGCCACCAGGGCGTGAACAAGCCACTGTTGGGCGCGCAAATGGTAAAGGACTATCCCGCACTGTGGGGTGCCCCTACGTGGACGCGTGGCGGGCCCAGCGACACGGTGAGCCGGGGTTATACCGACTTCCGGGAAGCCGATTCAACCACGTCAGACCGTGCGCCAATTCTGAGGCCGGAGTTCGCACGTCCGCTGCCAGCACCAGTTCCGCCAAAGTCGGGCGGCAACTAGCCAGATAGTGCGCGCGGCGCGCAAAGCCGCGCGCTGGTACCAAAGAAACGAGGACACCGCGAACGCGGTGTCCTCGTTTCTTTGGTTTTCGGCCTTCACCACGCCACGTCCACCGCGTGCGCCCGGAACGGACTAGGGCGCCGCCTGCTTCAACGCCGCATGCGCTGCGGCCAACCGTGCGACGGGAACCCGGAAGGGTGAGCACGACACATAATCCAGGCCGGCGTTGTGGAAGAACGACACCGACCGTGGCTCGCCGCCATGTTCACCGCAAATGCCAACCTTGATATCGGGCCGTGTTTCGCGTCCCGCACGCACGGCCCAGGAAATCAACTTTCCAACGCCGGGTTCATCGAGCACCGCGAACGGATCGTCCTGGAAGATTCCGTGCTCGAGATAAAACGGCAGGAACCGTCCGGCATCATCGCGACTCAGGCCGAGCGTTGTTTGCGTCAGGTCGTTCGTTCCAAACGAAAAGAACTCTGCGCTCAATGCAATTTCATCCGCCGTCATGGCAGCGCGTGGCAGCTCGATCATCGTGCCAACCAGGTACGGAATCCGTTCGACCAACGCGCCCATCAGGTGGTCGGCGACGCGGTCGACGATGGCGCGTTGGTTCTTGAACTCCGCCAACGTGGCCACCAACGGCACCATAATTTCCGGATGTACCGCGATGCCGCGCAGCCGTACCAGCATGGCGGCCTCGAAAATGGCGCGTGCCTGCATCTCGGTGATTTCCGGATACACAATGCCCAGACGGCACCCGCGATGCCCCAGCATGGGATTGGACTCGCGCAAACCGTCCACGATGCGCGCCAGGTCGTGGCGCTCCATTTTGAGCGTGCGCGCCAACAGCTTCGATTCTTCACCGCCGTGTGGCAGAAATTCGTGCAGTGGAGGGTCGAGTAAGCGAATGGTGACGGGTAATCCATTCATCGCTTCGAAGATGCCTTCAAAATCGGCGCGTTGCATGGGTAACAACTTGGCCAGCGCAGCGCGGCGGCCCTTTTCGTCGTGCGCGACGATCATTTCGCGCATGGCATTAATGCGGTCGCCTTCAAAGAACATGTGCTCGGTGCGACAGAGTCCAATTCCCTCCGCGCCAAAATTCCGGGCAACTTGCGCATCGCGTGGGGTGTCGGCGTTGGCGCGTACGCGCAGGCGTCTTTCCCGGTCGGCCCAACGCATGATTTGCGAGAACGCCTGAAACACGGGCGCTTCACTTTCCTTGAGCGAACCCACCGTTACCCGCATCACTTCGGAAGGCACGGTCGGCAATTCGCCGAGGAAGACGCGTCCAGTCGCACCGTCCAGCGTAATCCAGTCGCCTTCCTTGACCACGTGTTCCCCGACCGTGAACTGGCGCTGGCCTTCCGTGATATGAATTTCGTGGCACCCAACGATGGCGCATTTACCCATGCCACGCGCGACAACCGCGGCGTGACTGGTCATGCCGCCGCGCGCGGTGAGCACGGCGCGCGCGGCCACCAGTCCGTGAAAATCTTCCGGCGTGGTTTCTTCACGAACCAGAATGACATGCTCACCTGCGGCCGCGCGCGTTTCGGCGGCGTCGGGATCGAACACGGCCACGCCGCTGGCCGCGCCGGGACTGGCCGGTAATCCCGTGGCAATCGGGTCGGTGATAAACGACGGGTCGATGACCCGATGCAGCAATTGATCCAGCTGTCCCGGCTGGACGCGCAGCACGGCTTCGCGCTCGGAAATCATGCCTTCCGCGACCATGTCGGTTGCGATGCGAAGCGCTGCAGCCGTGGTCCGTTTACCCGTCCGGGTCTGTAACAGATACAGCATACCGCGCTCGACCGTGAATTCGATGTCCTGCATGTCACGGAAATGCAGTTCCAGGTTGTTCTGCGTCTCCAGCAGCTGTTCGTACGCGCCGGGCAGGCGAACGGCCATTTCATCGATAGGCAACGGCGTGCGGATGCCTGCCACGACGTCTTCACCCTGCGCGTTTATCAGAAATTCGCCGTAGAACCGTCGCTCGCCCGTGCTGGGATCGCGCGTAAACGCGACGCCGGTACCCGAATCGTCACCCATGTTGCCAAAGACCATCGACACCACATTCACGCCCGTTCCCAGGGTGTCGGGAATGTTATTTACCTTGCGATAATCCACCGCTTTCTTGAGCGTCCACGACCGCCACACGGCCTGAATGGCTCCCCACAACTGCTCGCGTGGATCGGAGGGGAATTCAGCGCCGGTGGCAAATCGCACCAGTTGCTGATACTCGCGCACGAGCGCGATCAGCGATTCTGCACTCAGGTCGGCGTCGGTGGCCGCACCGGTCATAATGCGCTTGGTGCTCAAGAGCTGCTCAAATCGCGAAATCGGAATATTGAGCACGACATCGCTGTACATCTGCAGAAAACGGCGGTACGAATCGTACGCAAATCGTTCATTGCCACTGGCTGTGACCAGACCGCGAACGGTGTTGTCGTTCAGGCCGAGATTCAGAATGGTTTCCATCATGCCAGGCATGGAGACCGAGGCCCCCGATCGCACGGAAACCAACAGCGGGTTGTTCGGATCGCCAAACTTCTTGCCGGAAACAACTTCGAGTCGCTCAAGGGCCGTCTGCACCTCGCCTTCAAGCAACGACGGCACTTCGTGGCCGCTGAGGTACGTGACGCAACACGCGGTGCTGATGGTGAATCCAGGCGGAACCGGAACGCCAATGTTGGTCATTTCGGCAAGATTCGCGCCCTTGCCTCCCAGTTCCAGTCGCATCTCCCTGGTGCCGTCGGCTTGCCCATCGCCGAAAAAATACACGGCACGCTTCACTTCGCCGGCCCCGTCAGGAGTTGTTCAAAGGATGCCAGATTCGTGGCACCATACGCTTTGAGTTCGAGATGATTAGCGGTGGCCGAATCATCAAGGGTCAGTCGGCCGTCCGACCACTTGACCAGATAAAACGGCACCTCGGGTCCGACGTTTGCCAGGCGGCGCTGTCGTGCCAGGGCCCGCAAGGCACCGCGCACAAACCCACCATTGCCCGTTGGAAGCGGTTCCATTTGCAGCTGATGCTGCACGTCGAACACACTCACGCTGCCATCCGGGAGGTCAGAGAAGATCAGGGCGCGCGAGGCCACCGCCGTGGCAGTTGATTGCTGGCCCAGGGTGCCGGTGTTGGCCAGACGGGCTACGGCCGCCAGCGAAATCACAACGACGGCAAATGCCCCGGCTATGAGCAGCGCGCCGCGCGGGACGCCGGCATTGCCCGAAGTGACTTCTTCGTCGATGTGAATGAAAGCCATGAGGTGCGTACCACTGTTGCAGTTGTGATCAGGAGGTCGCCAACACGATGTTGCGCTGTGTCCCGGCAGATGGTGCGGTCTGCAAGGTTGGTTCGGTGCTGCCGGACTCCGCCGTGGCGAGCAGCGCCACGCGCAGCGTTTCCCCGACGACCGCAATGTCCGGCAAATCTCGCAGCAGCGGTTCCGGATACCGAACTCGCCACGGGCGGGCATGAGGCCACAATACCGCGTAAGCGACGCGATTTTTGTTCGCGAGTTTGAGCGACAGGTTGCCGCCGCCATTCGCGCGCTGCTTGATCCCCACGCTTTCAATCACGTGGAGTGGAATGTTGAGGACGATAGGCAGCGCAATGCCGACCTTCATCACCACGCGCTTGTCCGTAATGGCGTACAGTGTCGTGCGGGCGGATAATTTCGCCACCGTCACTGCGAATGCGATCGCCATGATACCGCCCAGCGCCAACAATCCCGCAGATGACACCATCGCCTCCACGAACGCTGGTGCATCGCGATTGAGGATGGCCGTCAGCACAATCAGGCCCAGGAAGTAAATCGCGATCTTCCGGGCGTGAAACGCGTGCACGGCCATCGAACGGAACTGAGGCGAACCCTGCCAGAGCAACCGTTCTCCCTCTGGCAGCGGCATTTCGACGCCCGGCAGATACGTGCTCAAAAGTGGGGCTCCTGTCGATCGGGAGTGGCATACAGATACCCACTGGAGTAGTACGCCATAATGCGATCTTCTTCCAGCAATGTCACCCGGTCGGGCGATGCGATGGCCGGCACCTGCGCAAACTGACTGGCCAGAATGGACTTGACCATCACTTGATTGGCTCTGGCCCGAATGCGCGTACACGTGAACGGCAACAGCACAGTGTGCGAGAGGCCCGTGACCTGGACCTCGTAATATCGCGGGCTGGGCTCGGCACGATCGACCCAGATATCGACCACCGTGCCTGCCGCCAGCTTATCGCCACCGATAACCGTCATGCCGCGCGCATCGGGACTTTCAGGGTCAAGATGATAGCCGGGAGCCGCTCGGAGTGGGACAATGCGTGCGAGTCCGTGCAGGGTGAGATCAGGAACATCCGGGCGGTTGGCATACGCCGCCGGACCCATGTTGCTCAACATCGCGTTGCCTTCCGGCACCAGCGGGGCGCCTGGGCTCCTCATCGTCCTGTCAAACATTGTGAGGCTCCTCCGCGCCGTCAGTGTCGCCCGCGCGCTCGACCGATGAACGTGCAATGAACTGCTTTTCACCCGGGGCCGTTGGCCAGCCGTTGACGGGGCCGTGATCCGACTCCAGCGGGTACCCTTCGCGCTTGTCTTCGCGCCGCAAGTACACGACGAGCGCGAAAAAGAAAAGCCAAAACGCGTACAATACCAACTGCGCGAAATCGAAGTTCTGTGAGAAATTCATGTCTGCTCCGGTAACAGTGCGGCGGGGAGAACTAGCCGGGAAGATCGGCGAGACCGAGTTTCACCTGGCGTTTGATACGCCGCGACGCACCGAGTGGTGCAACCAGCGGGCCAAGTGCAACCAGCGTACAAAACAACAGGGCAACCTCGATGTGATACACCACGCTGTACGGCACCGACGGCGCGCTCAGCGCGGTGCCCCAATGTCCCGCTCGCGTAAGCGGGGAGAGGACGTCATATAACACTCCGCTGGTCGCCAGTGCGAGCCCTTCACTGATGGCAAACACCGCGCCCCACGCCCCAAGTGCAATCCCGTGTTGTGTCGCGTCGCGCAGGTTCATGGCAAAGGTGAGCGTGCCGACTGCAAACATCCCTTCCCCAAATCCAATCAGGCCGGTGCCCGCGCGAAACAACGGAGCCGATGACAGCGGCGCCGCAAACACCACGGCGGCCAGACCCGCTGTGCCAACAAGGACACCGGTCGCTGTCAAGCGCCCTGCATCGGCACCACGCAGCAGTGCACGCCCCGCCACGATAAACGCCAGAATGGAGCCAGCCGAAAACACCGCCGTCAACGCCGTCGTCGCACTGACGCTTAACCCGAGAATCTCCGCGCCGTACGGCTCCAGCAGCACATCCTGCAGGTTGAACGCAAATGTGCCCAGCGCGACCACTACCAGCAGGCGAATCGCATCACCGCCGGCCACAAACACCCGCCACGCTTCGCGAAAACGAGGGCGTCGTTCGGCCACTTCTTCACGGCTCATTGGCTTGCGCGCTTCCTGCTTCCACAACGCCACCATGTTGAGCGCCATGGTCACCATCGCGGCCCCCTGAATAACCTTGATCAGGCGAAGCTGTGAAAAATCGCGCAACAGCAAGCCGAATACCAGCGAACTGCCCACAATTCCAACCAGCAACATGATGTACAGCAGCGCGACAACGCGCGGCCGGACATTCGCAGGCGCCAGATCATTCGCCAGCGCCAATCCCGCCGTCTGCGTCACGTAGGCGCCCGCACCCACCATCAGAAACGCCAACGCCGCGAGCGTGCGCGCGGCCGCAACGCTGCCATTGGTGTCGCCAGACAGCAGAATGAGAGCGAACGGCATAATGGCGAGGCCGCCAAATTGAATCACCGAACCAAACCAAATGAACGGAACCCGCCGCCAGCCAAGTGCGGAACGGTAGGTGTCCGAGCGGAACCCCAGAAACGCGCGGAACGGTGCGACGAGCAGGGGCAACGACACCATAATGGCAACCAGCGTCGTAGGCACCTGCAACTCGACGATCATCACGCGGTTCAGCGTGCCGGTCAGCAGGGCCGCTGCCAATCCCACGGCAATTTGAAACAGCCCAAGACGCAACAAGCGGGGCAGTGGCAATGCGACAGTGGCAACATCTGCAAACGGCATCCAACGCCGATCGAGATTCGCCCACTGCTTTACCATCAGCTGCTGCACCCGCCCTGAACGTCTGGCCACTACCACACCGGCGACATACGGGGGTCGGCCCGGTACGCGTTGCGTGTCACACGCATGGTGTACAGCCGCACCAACTGATAGGCGTTGGACGCCAGCAACCGGAACGATTGCAACCTGCCCACCACCCCTCCACGCTCGCGCGCCCTGGTCAGCGCATCCGTATTGGCGGCAATCGCCGCCAGGCGTGCCCAGAACGCTGGATTATCCACGGGCAGGCTGACAGGGAACACCTGCGCGGTAATCTGGCTGGTCAGCTTGATAACCCGCTGATCGTAGTCCTCCACGTTGAATCCCAACGCTTCATAGAACTCATGCCGGATGTGATCGCGCACATACATCGTGGCAAACACGGCCAGCAGGAAAAAGCGGATCCACAACTTGTTGCGACCCTCGAGAATCTCGGGATTGGCACGCATCAGCATGGCAAACCCTTCCCCATGCCGAAACTCGTCCTGGCACCAGTTCTCAAACCACTTGAAAATTGGGTGAAACTGGTACTGCGGGTTCTTCTGAAGGTGCCGAAAAATCGTGATGTAGCGTGCGTACCCGATCTTCTCCGACAGGTAGGTCGCGTAAAAAATGAATTTCGGCTGGAAATATGTATACTTCTTGGCCTTCGTCAGAAAGGAAAGATCAACCGCGACGTTGAAATCCTTCAGCGTGTGGTTGATGAACCCGGCGTGACGTCCTTCATCCCGGCTCATGACACCGAACAGCTCGCGCACGTCCGGATTCTTCACGCGCTTCTTGATTTCGGCGTACAGAATACACCCGGAAAATTCGGCCGTCACCGAACTTACCAGAAACTCAATGAACTGCTGGCGCAGTTTCGGATCCATCCCGGAAAAATCCGCGTCGAACTCCGCGTTACGCTTGAAGTGATCCTTGTTGGGATCGCGGCGGAATTCAGCGACCAGTGCGTCCCACATCTCGCGAACCGGGGTGACGTCCAGCTTATCCAGCGCGGCGAAATCCGTGGTGTAGAACCGGGGACTGAGTGCGGCATCCTGCTGCGCGGCCCGCGTGACCTCATTGACTTCGCGCGCGCGCGGCAACTCAGCGGAACGCGGATCGATTGGCAAAGCGGTTTGAGTTGGATACATGATTTCAGCCCTCGAACCCGACGTCATACAAATCCTGAAAACCAAAACGCCCCGTGAATTTGGTCCACGTACGCCGAAACACGCCCGCGTGGGCCACCTCGGCCTGCGACGTAAACACACGCTTTTCGCCAAGTGCGATGCGGGACGGCAGTCCGCGCACCGTTACGGCGTCGCCAGGTCCCACCTGGACGTCGCCGAGGTCAACGTGTGCATGGAAGTGTTCGTGCGTGGCCTCGAGATCGACCGTACAGGGTACTGTGCGAGAGTTCATTGGGCAGTCTCCGCGTGTCGCAGCTCAACTGCCTGCGAAATGTAAAATCCTCCGGATATCCGGAGCGTTTGTTGCAGATGCCAGCCATCAGCTTCGAACACCTTCACGCCCCGCGCAAGTACCGACTTCGAGATAGGCTCAATCGCTGGGGCGCGTTCCCCCCGGGGAAAAGCGCGGCCGAGCGTGTGCAGGACCATGAGCACCGGCGTGCGCGGTACCACCGTGAACAGTACGGACCGTGTGGCGCGCGCACGAAAGCCATCCACCACCGACAACATTTCGGGAGCCCGATAGTGGATGATCGAATCCATCGCCACCACATGGTCGAACATGCCCAGGGAAGCATCGAACATATCGCCCGCCCGGAACTCGATGCGTTCGCGCAGCTCCGCCGGCGTGCGTTCTTCGGCTAGTTGCACCAGCGATGGCGCCAAATCGATGGCCACCACCTGCGCGCCACGCGCAGCAAGATCGATGGCCAGGGCGCCCGTTCCGCAGCCCGCATCAAGAATGCGGCGTCCGGTCAGGTCGGCGGGGAGCCACGAGGCCAGAGTGGTCCGCATGCGGTCGCGCGCCGCGCGCACGCTGCGCCGAACGGCGCTTACCGGCGCGTCGCTGGTGAGCTGCGCCCATGCGACAGAAGCCGTGCGGTCGAAATACTCCGCAATCCACGCCCGGCGCGCGACATAGTCTGCGCTACCGTTGGCGGCCGAGTTGGGAAGCACACGGTCCATCAGTCGAAACCCAACAAGTCGAAAATATCGCGATCCTTCATCGGGCTGACGTGCACCTGAGGCACATCGCCGAACATGCCCGACGCCAGTTTGGTGTACTCGTCTCGCACCATCTGAATTTCGTCGGTTGTTTCCATCTCAAACAGCGTTTGCTTCTTGAGCCGGCTGCGCCGAATGACGTCAAGATCGGGGAACTTCGCTCGCAGCGTGAGGCCCACGCGGCTGGTGAACTTGTCAATCTCGTCGGTGTCGCGACACCGATTGGCAATGACTCCACCCAGGCGCACCCGATAGTTCTTTGATTTCGCCTGAATGGCCGCGACAATTCGATTCATGGCGAAAATGGAATCGAAGTCGTTGGCGGTCACGATCAACGCGTAATCGGCGTGCTGCAGCGGCGCGGCAAATCCCCCGCACACGACGTCGCCCAGCACATCAAAAATCACGACGTCGGTATCTTCGAGCAGGTGATGTTCGTTCAGCAATTTGACCGTCTGGCCGACCACGTAACCGCCGCAACCAGTACCCGCCGGTGGGCCACCCGCCTCGACACACTTCACGCCGGCAAATCCCTCGAACACAAAGTCTTCGGGGCGCAACTCCTCCGCGTGAAAATCCACGCCTTCCAGCGCGTCGATGACCGTGGGCACCATGCGTTTGGTGAGCGTAAACGTCGAGTCGTGTTTCGGATCGCAGCCAATTTGCAACACCCGTTTGCCAAGTTTGGCAAATGCGACCGAAAGGTTGGACGACGTCGTAGACTTTCCAATGCCACCTTTGCCATACACGGCAATGGTTAACGCGCCGTTGATTTTGGACCGCGGATCGCGCGCATCCTGATGTACCTGCACACTTCCGTCGCCGTCACCGAGAATGGGCAGCTTGATTGCTGTGGTCACGTCAGTACTCCTTCAATGCGATCTTCGAGGTCGGCACTGGCTGCCCGCAAGGCGTCGAGCGTCGCCTCGTCTGGCTGCCAGTAGCCCCGGTTGTGCGCCTCGAGAAGTCTTCCCGTCATTTGCAGTGTGGCGTGTGGGTTTAAATCGGCCATTCGTTCGCGCATGGTTTCGTCCATGATAAAGGTGTCGGCCACGTCGCGATACACCCACGCCGGCGTCGCGCCGGTCGTCGCTGACCAACCCACACTGTTGGTCACGCGTGTTGAGATGGCACGCACGCCTTCGTGCCCGGAACGAAGCATGCCTTCGTACCAGCGGGGGTTGAGCAGGCGCGTGCGTGATTCGAACGCCACCTGTTCTTCAAGCGAGCGAATCTTTCCTTCGGCGCCGGTCTGGTCGCCCATGTATACCGGCGTCGCCGACCCGCGCGCCGCACCAACAGCCCGATTCAGACCGCCCAGCGAATCGAAATATTGATCGACGTCTGTAGCGCCCAGTTCGACGCTGTCCAGCATCTGATAACTCAGTTCCGCACCCGCCAACACCCGGTTGAAGAGCTCCGGATTGGCAACGCCCGTATCTTGCATGCCGTAGCTGAAACTCTTCCGGCGCGCGAAGGAATCGCCGAGTTCCTGCTCGTTGCTCCAGGTGCTGGAATCGACCAGCAAATTCACGTTGGCGCCGTACGCGCCCTCCGCGTTGCTGAAGACACGAAGCGACGCCGTCTCAAGGTCACAACCCAGCGCTTGCATGTGCGCGAGCGCGTTGGCCCGCAGATAGTTGTGCGTTGCCGGTTCGTCCGCCTGGGCGCACAGCAACGCGGCCTCGGCCAGCATACGCGTCTGCAGCGGAAACAAATCGCGAAATACGCCGGACAGCGTGATTGCCACATCAATGCGCGCACGGCCCAGTTCCGCGAGTGGCAGGAGTCGTGCCCCAGACAAACGGCCCAGTCCATCAAACCGAGGGGCCGCACCCATCAACGCCAACGCCTGCGCAATGGCACCGCCTTCGGACTTCATGTTATCGGTGCCCCACAAGACCAGCGCGACGGTTTTCGGCAAGGCGCCATGTTCGCTGGCATGACGCTCCAGCAACCGCTCGGCCTGCAACAGCCCCTCGCGCATGGCAATCGCGGTCGGAACGCGGTAGGGGTCGAACCCGAACACATTGCGGCCGGTGGGAAGCACCTCGGGATTGCGCAGGACATCGCCGCCCACCGCCGGCGCGATGAACCGTCCATCCAGCGCTCGCAGCAGACCGTCCATTTCCGCGTCCGCGAGCAGATGCGTATTCACCTGACGCAAGTGCGCGACCAGTTTGGCAGCCGTCGCCGGACAGTCGTTCGATCCGTCTACTATCCAGCGCCTGACGGCATCATTTTCGCTGACCGTACCCACGACATCGCCAATAGCTGGCAACTCGAGATCGGCCCGCGCATGACGAGACATCGCCACCATGAGCGACACGCGCTGTTCGGCCGACGGGGCCTTCCCAACCGTGTGCAATCCGTCGGGAATCAACGCGTACTCAAGCTCCAGCAGTTTTTCCCTGAGCGCGTCCAGCCGAATGGGCGCATCGCCGTTCCACAATGGCGCGGACGGGACGAGCTCGAGCTTCGCGGCTTGTTCCTGAATCTCGGCCACCTGCGTGTAGAACGCGTCGACGTTCGATGCGCGGTCAATCAGCCGAACACGATCCAGCGACGCCTTGAGCTCCAGCAGACCGCGATACAGCCCGGCGTTGGTAATGGGCGGCGTCAAATACGACACCAGGGTTGCCGCACCGCGCCGCTTGGCCAGTGTGCCTTCCGACGGATTGTTCGAGGCGTACAAGTAGACATTGGGCACGTCGGCAATGAGGCGATCGGGCCAGCACGATGCGTCCAGTCCGCTCTGCTTGCCCGGCATGAATTCCAGCGCCCCGTGGGTGCCGAAGTGCAGCAGCACATCGGCCCCAAAGTCTTCGCGTATCCAGCGGTAAAACGCGACGAAGGCGTGGGTGGGTGCAAATCCCTTCTCGAACAGCAGGCGCATGGGGTCGCCCTCATATCCGAACGCGGGTTGCACGCCCACAAACACGTTGCCAAACCGTTCGCCCATCACGAACAGTGAAGCGCCGTCCGTCAGTTGTTTGCCCGGGGCGGGTCCCCACACCTGCTCCAGCTCGGCCAACCAGGGCTCGCGCTGCACATGCGAGTCGACGGGCACACGCGCATGTACATTCGCCAACACCGCATTCCGTTCCGAATTTCCCTCGGTCACCATGCTGCGCAGCGCGGCGACCGACTCGGGCACGTCCACCGAGTAGCCGGCCTGCTGCATGGCCCGCATGGTATTCAGCAGCGAAGCAAACACATCGAGATACGCGGCGGTGCCGGCGTTACCCGTGTTCGGCGGGAAACCAAACAGGACAATGCCGACCTTGCGATTCGCACGTGCCGAGCGACGCAGCGCCACCAAACGGCGCACCCGCGAAACCAGTTGATTGACTCGCTCGTTCACCGGTTGTGTACTGGCACCGGCGACACCGTTGGCGGAGATGTCCTTGCCCGCAAATACTATGGAATTGGTGGCGCCTTCCAACTCGGGAATGGCCACCTGCAGGGTTGACTGCAGCGAATTCAACCCGCGTGGGTCGGCCTGCCACTCCTGAATGCTCTGAAACTCCAGCGACTGTGCAACGATGTACGGAACGTCCAGCTGCGCAAGGACCTTCCGCGCCGACGCCGCGTCACTGTAGGCGGGGCCCCCCACCAGCGAAAACCCGGTCAGCGACAACAGTGCGTCAATCGTACTCACGCCGTTCGCGTCCAAAAAGTACTGCGTCACCGCGGCGCGATTGTCCAACGCGGATGCAAAGGCCGGCACGACCTGCAGCCCAGCCGCCTCCAGGCCGCGAATGACCGCGTCGTAATGCGAGGTATTCTCGGCCAGTACATACGAGCGCATGATGAGCAGTCCGACCCGCCCCTTGGCGTCCTTCCGCACGGGCAACGCTTGCACATCCGTGGCAACCCGGCCGCGCATGTCCGGGTGATACAGGCCGGTTTCCGGATATTCGGCGGGCGCGGCAATCGCGCCAACTGACGTAGTGCCCGTTGCATATCGCGAGACGAAATACCGAATCATGTTTGCGATGTTGTCGGCACTGCCGGCCAACCAGTACTGCAACATGACGTAGTATGCCCGCACATCCTGGGCGGTCCCTGGCACGTACTTGAGCAGTTTCGGAACACGGCGCAATGCGGCCATTTGCCGTTCGCCCGAACTGCCTTCTGTGCGTTTGCCGCCCATCAGACGACGCATGATGGAGAGGGGTGACCAGGGGCTCTTGTCACCACTGCCGCCCATGCTGAAACTGCGCATACGCGTGCATTTCATGAGCTCGGCCGAGCAAAGTGCGACCATCACGGCGTCACAGTGGTCGGCGCGTGCCGCGAGCACGTCGCGAATGGCCGTCACCTGATCTTCCATGAACAACTGGGTCACCACGATCAGGTCGGCACTCGCAATATCGGTCCGGCACTTTTCAATGGTGGTCTTGTCGCGCATCCAGTCTGACGCGACGTGTAACCGCAAGTCGATACGGACCCCTTGCGCGGCAAGGGCCGTCGTCGCCTGTTCGGCGACTCCTGCGAGATGGGCGTCGAGCGTAACAATGACGAAGCGTACGCGTTTCGTCTCGTTCCGAACTTTGGAGGGAGCAATCATTTAGGGGTCACCGACCGAAGTGGGCTTTCGCTTCATACATCGTGTCGACGGTAATCACGGCCAAGCCACGTTCCACCGCGAACCGCTCTGTATTCCTGCGCGCTTTTCCCCGAACAAAGAACGGAATTTTCCCCAGCTCCCGTTCGGCGTCCGGCCCCCATTTCGCTGTCGTCGAGACTACGGGGGCCGCTTCTTCCAGCATATCGTCGACCGCGACCACATCGGCGGTCACGGGTTCGCCCGATGCTTCGTCGAATACCACACCGGTGACGGAAAACGCTTTCGTGTCCGCCAGCGCCGGCCGTTCGTGCAAATGCGAGCGGGTGCCGTCGGCGAACTCGAAATCTTCGCGGAACATCGTCAACAGATGTTCTTCCAGGCCCATCATGAGCGGATGCACCCAGGCGTCAAAAATGACGTTCGTGCCCTCGGGGCCCATTTGCGGTGAATACCGCGCTGGCGCATCCTGTACATGAAACGGTCCGGAAATCACGGCGCAGGGAATACCCAGCCGCTTGGCAATATGCCGTTCCATCTGCGTGCCCAGCACCAGTTCGGGGGCCAGGGCGGACACGTGCGCTTCCACTTCGAGGTAGTCGTCCGAAATGAGCGCTTCCACGCCATACAGGGCGGCGGCCTCGCGCACGTCGCGTGCCTGTTCGCGGCTGTAGCTACCCAGTCCAACGACCGTAAATCCGAGTTCATCACGGGCAATGCGTGCCGCCGCGATGGCGTGGGTCGCATCGCCAAACACAAACACGCGTTTGCCCGTCAGATACGTCGAGTCGACTGAGCGCGAGTACCAGGGAAGGTTGGACGTGACGAACGTGTCCAGGCCACCACGCGCGTCGAGATCAATGCCGGCCAGTGTCGCGACTTCCTGTACAAAGTCGCGGGTGGCTCCTACGCCGATTGGAACGGTGCGGGTGCAGGGCTGCGCGTAGGTGCGCTTCAGCCACTCGGCAGTGGTGCGCCCAATTTCCGGGTACAGCAACACGTTGAAATCGGCCTCGTGCAACCGCGCAAGATCGGCGGCATTGGCACCCTGCGGCGCACACACGGCGACATCGACGCCCAGAGCGGTCAGCAGTCGCTGTATTTCCGTGATATCATCGCGACAGCGAAACCCAAGGGCGGTTGCGCCCAACAGGTTGCAACGTGCGCGCTGCCCCGCGGGACGCGGTGCGCGTGTCGGTGTCGCGGGGGCGACAGACAGGGCGCGCACCGTATGGTACATCGTCTCACTGGCGCCCCAGTTTTCCTTGCGCTGGTACGCGGGCAATTCAAGCGCGACCACTGGTACGGGCAAATTGAGCGCCAGCGCCAGTCCGCCCGGATCGTCCTGAATGAGTTCGGCGGTACAGGAACTGCCGACCAGCATGACGTCGGGGCGAAACCGTTCGTACGCGTCGGCTGCAGCGCGTTTAAAAAGATCGGCCGTGTCCGAACCCAGGTCGCGCGCCTGAAACGTGGTGTAGGTCACGGGCGGCCGTGTGTTGCGACGCTCGATCATCGTAAACAGCAGGTCGGCGTAGGTATCGCCCTGCGGCGCGTGTAACACGTAGTGCACGCCACGCATCGACGAGGCCACGCGCATGGCTCCCACATGTGGCGGACCTTCGTATGTCCAGACGCTGAGTTTCATCAGACCGCCAACCGGGTACGGCGGTCAAGCGGCCGTGCAAACAGTTCGGCGAGGTCGCCCGCTTGTTCGTATCCGTGGATGGGCGAAAACACGAGCTCAATGGACCACTTTGTCATCATCCCCTCTGCCTCCAGCGGATTGGCGAGACCCAGGCCACACACGACGAGATCGGGGCGCTCCGCGCGGCACCGGTCCAGCTGTGCGTCCACGTCCTGTCCCTCGGAGATGCGCGTACCGGCCGGCAGCAAATCCAAATCGCTGCTGACAGTTTGCCGATCGAGATACGGTGTGCCCACTTCGACCAGTTCCACGCCCAATTCGTGAAACAGAAACCGTGCCAGCGGAATTTCGAGCTGAGAGTCGGGAAACAAGAACACCCGTTGCCCACGCAGCTGCGTGCGATAGCGCTCAAGCGCGGTGTGGGCGCGCCGTTCGGGCAGCGCGGTGACATCGGCCACAGTGGCGGCATCAATCCCACACGCGCGCGCGGCCTGCATCAACCACGCAGTGGTGCCCAGCGCGCCCAGCGGAAACGGTGCCGGGACATGGGTGCCGCCGCGTTTGACCAACGCGCGGAGCGTCTCTCCCAGGAATGGCTGCGCCAGCAACACGCGTGTGCCACTGCCAATAGCAGGAAGCGTGACCGACTGCCGCGGTGGAAAGAACTGCACGTTCTTCATGCCCATGGCATCGAAGAGACGTGCGAATTGATCTTCGACGATGTCTGGCAGCGTGCCGACCACCAGCAATCCGGGCGCACCGCTGTCATTGGCGGGCAGTTCGGGCACCAAACTGGCCAGGCATGCGTCTTCGCCTTGCGTGAACGTGGTTTCAATACCACTGCCCGAATAATTCAAGACACGCACGCGTGGCGCGAACTGGCGCGACATCCGTTGCGCGGCGCGGCTCAGATCGAGCTTGATCACCTCGGAGGGGCACGAACCCACCAGAAACAGCGTACGAATTTCGGGACGTCGTTCCAGCAATTGGCTGACGACGCGATCGAGTTCGTCGTTGCAGTCGGCCAGTCCGGCGAGATCACGCTCGTCCAAAATGGCCGTGGCAAACCGCGGCTCTGCGAAAATCATGACGCCGGCCGCGCTTTGAATGAGATGCGCGCACGTGCGTGAGCCAACCACCAGAAAGAACGCATCCTGCATTTTTCGGTGCAGCCACACAATGCCGGTGAGCCCACAAAACACCTCGCGCTGGCCCCGCTCGCGCAGAATGGGCAGCGAGCGATCGTCGCAACCGGTCGGAGACACTTCGAGCGCGGTCACGCTGGGATCCCCGCCGTCGCTGACTGGGCGGACATTTGCAGGCGGGCGGCCCGCAGCTTGAGCAGGAATTGCGCCGCGTTGATGGCGTACGTCGCGTACGCCGCCAGGGCAATGAACAACCGGGTTTCCGCAGAAAGCGCGCCGAGGAACAACGTCGCGAGATACGCGGTGTGCAACGCAATTACGACCATGCTCACCGCATCTTCCCAAAAGAAGGCCGGCGCAAACAGGTACTTGCCGTACACGTCGTGCTCCCACAGCGCGCCGGTATACATGATGGTATAAAGGGCGAACGTCTTGATGACTACGGAGACGTTGGCCGCGACAAGTCCGTGGCCGGTCATCAGATAGCGGACAATCAGCACGAGGCTGACCGCGAATATCAAAAACTGTACGGGCGCCAGAATGCCTTGGACCAGAGTCCATCGTGAGGCATCACGCCGGCGGCGTTCCTCAGGCGTATACAGCGGTGGGCGATCCGGACCTGCAGTGCGCATCATCCCTCGGTGGGCCGGGCCTTCAAGGCAATCGGTAGCAGTTCGACGATAATGCGCGCGCCAAAAAGTGTCAATACAAGTTTACGTCAACTTTACTTGACAGTTTTTCATTTCGGTGCAAGATTGCCCACAGGTCAGGGAACCGGACGCGTTGGCGCCCTTCGGAACCTGACACGGCCCAGGGAGGTGTCGGCTTGGCTGAAGCAGAAAGAGTGCAACATCGACCGACGAATCTCGATAGCGCCTATGCTGGGCGCGCTTCGAAACCGGTCGTCATCCTGCCCTTGGTTCCTTCGCCCCCCAAGCCGACGCGAACGATCGAGTGCGAAATTCGACCCGCCAGCGCCGCCGTGGGCGATACGGTCGCATCTGCCGATCCCGTCGTCAAGGCGTTCGTCAAAACCGCGCTGTCCCCGAACGAGGCCGACATCAAGGCCTTTGTCGACGCGCAACTCGCCAACGGTATCTCCGTCCAATCCATTTATCTTGATCTGCTGGCGCCGGCGGCCCGAATGCTGGGCGATATGTGGGCGGACGACGCGTGCGATTTCGTCGACGTCACCATGGCCGTGGGTCGGTTGCAACTGGTGCTGCGGGACTTGAGTCAGATGTTTGTGCGCGATCGTCCCGAAGAAGACCTGGCCGGGCGTGTACTCTTGGCGTGCATTCCCGGTGAACAACATTCGCTGGGGTTGTTCATGGTCGCGGAATTTTTTGTCCGCGATGGGTGGGAAGTGCACGTCGGGCCTCCCCTAACCAATGAGCAGCTGTTGGCAGATGTGCGCTCGGAGTGGTATGATATAGTCGGTTTTTCTGTCTCATGTGAAAGTCGGTTCGATCACCTGAAACGCGAGATCCGCCGAGTACGCCAGGCGTCTCTGAACCGCGATGTGCTGATCCTAGTTGGGGGACGCGCTTTTAACGACCACCCCGACCTCCTCGAACGAATTGGTGCGGATGCTTCAGCGGCCAACGCAGAATTGGCTCCCGAACGCGCGCGTCAACTGCTGGCCCGATAGGACACTAAGTTGACGAAGCGCCCGTTTGAAGTTCGCACGCGGCCACGAACCGCAGAGGAAGCCTGATGAGCCACTTTGGCAGAGCCTTGGATAGCCAATCAATTCCAGCAGCCGGGCTCGATCGCGAATCGGCGATGGCGCTCATTGCGGCCGCTGGCGATATCGCACTCGTCGTTGACGGCAATGGGGTCATTCGCGATGCCACGATGACTGAGGGCGCCGAGTCGGCTGCTGGCGACGACACCAACAAGTGGATTGGTGTCGCGTGGGTGGACACGGTGACGCAGGACTCGCGGAGCAAGGTCGAGGCGTTAATGCGAGACGTCGCGGCGACCGGAGTCTCTCGACGCCGCCAAGTCAATCACTCGCTCACGAGCGGGGCTGATTTGCCGGTCTCGTACACCGCCGTACGGCTGAATGACAAACACGGTGGTTTGGTGGCCGTGGGGCGCGACTTGCGCACCGTCGCCTCCCTCCAGCAACGGCTGGTGGAAACGCAACAGGCGTTAGAGCGCGATTACTGGCGCCTTCGACACGTGGAAACCAGGTATCGCTTGCTGTTTCAGGTTTCCTCCGAGGCCATTCTGGTCGTGGACTCCAGCAATCGTCGCATTGTCGACGCCAACGATGCCGCGGGCCGCTTATTTGACCGCAGCACTGATAAGCTGGTGGGTCGCACCTTTCCAATCGGGGTCGATTCCGAGAGCGAACCTGCGCTCGAGCAAGCACTCGCCAACGCCCGCACGGCCGGTCGGTCGGGCAACATCAGCGCGCGTCTGGCCAACGGCGGCACAGCTGTTGATGTCTCGGTGTCGTGTTTCCGTCAGGATGCCGTGTCGCTGTTTTTGGTGCGATTCTCCGCCACAGGCCTGACAGGCGGCAACGCCCCCGATCTCGGCGCGGAAGTCACCGAGTTGTTGGCGAATACGCCCGACGGCTTTGTTGTCACTGACATAGAAGGGCGGGTCATTTCCGCGAACCGCGCGTTTCTGGATCAGGTACAGCTCGCGGGCGAGCAGCAGGCGCATGGCCGACTCATCAGCGACTGGATTGGCCGCCCCGGAGCCGATCTTGGCGTGTTTCTCGCGACGCTGCGTAAACACGGCGTCGTTCGGATTATGGCGACGGCCGTTCGTGGTGAACAAGGTGGCACCAGCGAAGCCGAGATCTCCGCCGCCGCGGCGCCCACCAACGAACCGCAGTGTATCGGCTTCATCATGCGGGACGTGGGCCGCCGGTTGGCCCACGGGCCTCGCGGAGCCCGCGACCTGTCGATCGCCGTCGAACAGCTAACCTCGCTGGTCGGGCGAGTTGCCCTCCGCGACCTGCTGCGCGATACGTCCGATCTGGTCGAACGCCACTTCATCGAAGCGGCCCTTGAGCTGACTGACGACAATCGGACAGCGGCCGCTGAGGTCCTTGGACTCAGCCGACAGAGCCTGTATGTCAAAATGCGCCGCCATGAGTTGGCGGCCGGCGCCGAAGCAGAGGACCGCCAGGTAGGCTGAGCAGGCCCCCCCCGCAAAAAGAAAGTTCACCGAAATCGCAAAAAACTCTTGACGAATCCAGGTGTCAACTTTATTTGACAGTCATGACTGTAACGCTTGATTTACAACAACGTGTCGCCAACCCGCCGAAAGCCGGGGTGGTGCTCGAGTTGCTCAAGCCAGTCACATGGTTTCCCCCTATGTGGGCGTTCGCCTGTGGCGCCGTCTCCAGCGGGGCGGTCATCAGCGAACACAAGGCGGAATTTGCCTTGGGCATATTTCTTACCGGTCCGCTGGTTTGCGCGGCATCCCAAGCCGTGAATGACTGGTTTGATCGGCACGTGGACGCACTGAACGAGCCGGGGCGCCCCATTCCCTCGGGTAGAATTCCGGGCAACTGGGGGCTACGCATTGCGATAGGCTGGACGCTGCTGTCGCTCGCCGTGGGCTCGTTATTCGGAATTCGCGGGGTTGTGGCCGCCGTGGTCGCGAACCTCCTTTCCTGGGCCTACAGCGCCCCGCCAATCCGGCTCAAGAACAATGGCTGGCTGGGCAACGCCGCCGTTGGTTTGTCGTACGAAGGGCTGGCATGGATTGCGGGCGCGGCGCTCCTGGTGTCGACGGGCTGGCCGGACTGGCGCATAGTCACGCTGGCGTTGCTGTACAGTGCCGGCACGCATGGCATCATGACCCTGAACGATTTCAAGAGCATCGATGGGGACGCCCGCTCGGGCGTGCGGTCACTCCCCGTGGTGCTAGGCGCGAATCGGGCGGCGTGGCTGGCCTGTGTTGTCATGCTGGTGCCGCAGGTCATTGTCGCGTCGCTGTTGCTGTACTGGGAGCGCCCTTGGTTTGCGGCGGGCATTGTGGCGCTGATGCTGGCCCAGTTGCCCCTGATGCGGCGTTTACTGCAATCACCACGGGAACGCGCTATCTGGTACAGCGGGACCGGTGTCACACTTTTCGTGCTGGGAATGATGGTCAGTGCCTTCGCACTCAGAACCCCCTGAACAATGCAAACTGAAACAGCTGGATCGGTCGAGAGTTTTGATGTGGTCGTCATAGGCGGTGGTCCAGCCGGAGCGACGGCTGCATTCGAATCGGCTCGGCTCGGGCATCGCACGCTGTTGCTCGATCGCGCAGGGCGCATCAAGCCGTGCGGCGGCGCCGTGCCTCCGCAGCTGATTGCCGACTTCGACATCCCACCACACCTCATCGTCGCGCACATCAGCGCGGCACGAATGGTTGCGCCAAGTGGCAAACGCGTCGATATGCCCGTCGGCAATGGCTTTGTCGGCATGGTGGATCGCGAACAGTTCGATGAATGGTTACGCGTGCGTGCTGTGGAAGCCGGGGCCGTGCGTCGCACCGGCACCTTTCAGCAGATTGACCGTGATGAGGATGGCGTCGCGATTATCCGGTATGCGGCGGGGGCTTCACGATTTGGCACGCCCGAGGCAGTGCGCGCCCGTATGATCATTGGTGCTGACGGGGCGCTGTCGGCGGTGGCACGTCAGGAAATACCGAGTGCAAAGGCGGCCAAGCACGTGTTCGCCTATCACGAAATTGTCCGGTCGCCAGTGCGTGAAAACCCGGGCCTTGATGGCGATGGTTTCGACAGCACGCGCTGCGACGTGTACTATCAGGGACAATTGTCCCCGGATTTTTATGCGTGGATTTTTCCGCATGGCGCCACCACCAGCGTGGGCACAGGCAGTTTACAAAAAGGCTTCGGGCTTCGCGCAGCTGTCGCGCAGTTACGGGCGGACACCGATCTCACGGACTCCGAGACACTGCGTCGTGAAGGCGCGCCCATCCCACTCAAGCCGTTGCCGCGCTGGGATAATGGCCGCGATGTCGTGATTGCCGGCGACGCGGCCGGCGTAGTGGCTCCGGCATCCGGTGAAGGCATATTCTACGCCATGACTGGTGGCCGATACGCAGCCGAGGCCGTAAGTCAGGCGTTGGCAGCGCGTTCTCCTCGGGAATGTGCGTCTGCGCTCCGCGCCTATCGCCGGCGTTATCTCGGCGAACACGGACAGGTCTTTCGCATTCTCGGGATCATGCAGCGCTTCTGGTATTCCAGCGACGCGCGGCGTGAGCGATTTGTCGCCATTTGTCGGGACCGCGATGTGCAACGTCTGACGTTCGATGCCTATATGCGGAAACGTCTGATCAAGGCGAAGCCTATCGCGCATCTCCGCATTTTCTTCAAGAACATCGCGCATCTGACCGGATTGGCACGCGCGTGATCTCGAAGACCCCATTCTCCCAGTCCTGAACGCATGCTCATCTCCTTAGCCGTCGATTACCAGGCTGCCGATGTGGCGACGCGAGAACGATTTCACGTTCCGCTTACCCGCATCGCTCCGCTGTACGCGCGACTGAACGATGACGGGATTGCCGAGATGGTGCTGGTGGCGACCTGCAATCGCACCGAGCTCTATGCCTGGTGTCCCGACGCTCGCGCCGCTGCAACTCCGTCCCTGCACAAGAAACTCGCCCGCCGTTGGATGCCACGAGCGTCCGAAGCAGACGCGTTGCTGAAATTGGCGGTGAAGCGTTCCGCTACAGAGGCGTCGCGCCACGCTATTCGCGTTGCGGTGGGCCTGGAGTCGCAAGTGCTGGGCGACGGACAGATTCTCGGTCAGGTGCGTCGCGCGTATGCCGAAGCCTCGGCCGAGCATGCAACCGGACCAGTGCTGCACCGCCTGTTTGAAGCCGCCTTGCGCGCAGGTAAGCGCGTACAGGCCAACACCCAGTTAGGCAGCGGCAAGAATTCAGTGGGCGCACAAGCGGCCGCATTGTGCGTACGCCGCTTTGGTCAATTAACGCACACCCGCATTGTGATTGTCGGGTGCGGCAAAACCGGCGAACGGGTTGCGCGGCAGCTTTCCAAGTTTGGCGCGCGCGATCTCGTGTTCATCAATCGCTCCCAGGAGCGGGCGAACGAACTGGCGCTTGAACTATCGGGGCGAAGCGCGCCGCTACACACGGCACACGCCGAAATTGCCATGGCCGACATTGCCATCGTGGCCACTGGGTCGGAAGTCCCGCTCATTGTCGCCGATCAACTCGCCCAGGCGCGATCCAACTGCGCAACCAACCGCTATCCGCTGTTGTTGGTTGATCTATCGATGCCGCGAAACGTGTCGGTAGCTGCAGCAGCCCTTGAAGGTGTGACCCTGGTCGATCTGGACGCCCTGCAGCCGCAAGTGACGGCCACGGAGCAGCAGCGGCGTTCTGCCGTGCCGGCAGCCGAGACGATTGTCGAAACAGAACTGCACGAATTCTCAGACTGGCTGGCCGCGGCCACCGCGCGCGAAGCCATTCGGCCGTTGCGTGAAGCGTTGGCGGACGTGTGTCGCAAGGAACTGGCGCACGAGACCGGCGACGAAGTTGCCGAACGGCTGGTGAAACGCATTGTTGCGAAGATGATGGCGAGGCCCATGAGCGCTGTTCGCGTCGCGATGGCGCGTGGCGAACCTGTTGCCGATCTCACGCGCACGATGACGACACTGTTTGCTATCCCGTCATACGAAGCCACTCACCTGCCAGTACATGCTGGCCGCAGTGCCAAGTAACCCCATCTCATGACCACAGCCACGCTGCCCAGCGTTCCAGAAATGTCGCCGTCGCCTCTGCTCAATGATCGGTTGTTGCGAGCTTGTCGCCGGGAGCCCAATGACCGTCCGCCGGTTTGGATGATGCGCCAAGCCGGACGGTACCTCCCCGAATATCGTGCGGTGCGTGCGGGTTCCGATTTCCTGTCGATGGTTCGCACGCCAGAACTGGCGGCCGAGGTGACGCTGCAGCCTATCGATATTCTGAACGTCGACGCCGCGATCATTTTCAGCGACATTCTGGTAGTGCCCAGCGCCATGGGCATGATGTTACGGGTGGATGACGGTGTTGGCCCGCGGTTTGATGAGCCGCTGCGTTCGCCGAGCGATCTCGCGAAGTTACGCGAGGTGGAACCCGAGGAAGACCTTCGGTACACGCTGGATGCCATTCGCCTGGTGCGCCGTGCATTAAATGGTCGCGTGCCGGTTATTGGTTTTGCCGGTGCGCCATGGACGCTGGCCGCGTACATGATTGAAGGCGGCGGTTCGCCAAATTTTCAGCACGCCAAACGCGCCATGCTTGGCGAGCCAAAGTTCCTGCACACATTATTGGAGCGACTGGCCAGAGAAGTTGGCGCCTTTTTATGCGCGCAGGTGGCCGCAGGCGCTCAAGTGCTGCAGTTGTTTGACTCATGGGCTGGCGCCCTCACTCCTGAGGACTACCGCGAGTTTGCGCTGCCGGCGCTGGCGCTCGCGGCTCAGATTGCCAAAACATCAGGAGCCCCGCTCATTGTGTTTCCCCACGGGGCGTCATGGGCGCTGGAAGAAGTGGCCGTGGCAACGAAGGCGGACGTCATTGGCGTGGACTGGCGTATTCATCCGGCCGAGGCCCGTCGAATTGCCGACAAGCTTGGTGTTGCGGTGCAGGGAAATCTCGATCCGTGTGTGTTATACGGACCGCCCGATGTCATTCGCGCGCGCACGAATGCGATGCTGCGAGATTTTTCCGGACCCGGGCACATCGCGAATCTTGGTCACGGCATCTTCCTGGATGTACCAGTAGAGCATGCGCGCACCTTCATTAACACCGTGCACGATTGGCGGCAGCCGCAATGACAGCCATTGCGACGCCGGTACCGACCGCGTCCGACGGGTTGACCTCGTCGCGTCGCACCAGGGCAGCGTCCTGGATTGCCGAACTGCACGATGAAGCGACGGCACTGTTTACGCAGTTGGATGGCGGTGGCGCGTTTCGCGAAGACAATTGGCTGCGCCCCGGCGGGGGAGGAGGTGTGACCCGTATTCTCGCCGAAGGCCATACGTTCGAAAAGGCCGGAGTGAATCGCTCAGCCGTTGATGGGGTGTTGCCGCCCGCTGCCGTGCAGCGATTGGGTGGGCGGATGGACACGGACGAAGCGTGCCGATTTTTTGCGACTGGACTCAGCATTGTCGCGCATCCGCGCAATCCACGCGTACCGACGGTCCATCTCAATGTCCGGTATTTCGAACTCATCGATCAATCCGGTGAGGTGCGCGATACGTGGTTTGGCGGCGGCACCGATTTAACGCCGACCTATCCCAGCCCCGATGATGCCCGCGCGTTTCACCACACGCTGCGTTCGACCTGCGACCGGCACCATGCGTCGCTGTACCCGCGCTTTAAAGCCTGGTGTGACGACTACTTCCGCAACACACATCGCGGTGGTGAGGCGCGCGGCGTTGGCGGAGTGTTTTTCGATCACTTGCGGCCGTTGGAAGACGCCAGTGCCCTCGACGATAACGCGTTATTCGAATTTGTGGGCGACATAGGGCGATCACTGCAACACACGTACGCGCCCATTGTGAAACAGCGCCGTGATGCGGCGACGAGTGACGCCGAACGTTCGTTGCAATTGACGCGACGCGCCCGTTATGCAGAGTTCAACCTGTTACACGACCGCGGCACGTTGTTCGGACTGCAAACCGGTGCCCGTGTGGAGAGCGTGTTGATGAGCCTTCCGCCGCTTGCGCAGTGGACGTATTCGGCTGATGACTCGGCCGATCCGCTGTCCGCCGCGCTAACGGCCATGCTGGTACCGCGCGACTGGGCGGCCGAAGACGATTGATTGAGCACGTCGACGTCGCAGTTGCAGGCGCTGGAGTAACGGGGCTGGCAGCGGCATGGGCCGCAGAACAGCAGGGGGCCACGGTGGCCCTATTCGAAGCGGGCGCCGAATGTGGCGGCGTGATCAAGTCGGAGAACGCGGACGGATTTCTCGTCGAGCGCGGTGCAACGTCAATGACCGGTTCCGCGGACGTCATGCAGCTGTTGCGCAGACTGTCGTTGCGCGATGATGTCATAGTGCCGCCCGCCGCCTCCAAGCGACGATATATCGTACGCGACGGCCAGCTGTGCGTGCTTCCGGCGTCCCCTCCCGGATTGCTGACAACGTCCGCGTTGTCGTGGCGCGCCAAATTCCGCGTGCTTCGCGAGCCATGGGTTTCGCCACCCACCATTCCGCCGGAAGCCGAATCGCTGGCGCAGCTGGTTCGACGTCGCTTCGGCGAAGAAGTGCTGGACTACATCGTCGATCCATTCGTCAATGGCGTCTACGCCGGCGACCCGGAACGCCTTTCGTCGCGGTTTGCCCTGCGCATGTTAAGTGAGTTGGAGCGCGAGCATGGATCCATTCTGCTGGGAGGCATCAAGCAGGCGCGGAGGCGCAGCGCCGGAAATGCCGCGAACAGGCGTGGAAATGCAGGTGCCGCGCACGAGCAACCAGGCACCGCGACGAATGCACTTGACGCCGTCCCACACATTCTGTCGTTCCGAAAGGGAATGCAGCAGCTGCCGCAGGCCATTGAGGCAGCATTATTGCGGCCTGTTCGTTATCGCCAACCGGTCACCGAGGTCGCGCACCGCGACGGCCAGTGGCAAATCTCTTCCGGAGTTGGCACTCGTCATTTGGTCTCTGCGAATGCGCTGATTGTTGCGTTGCCGTCGCATCAACTCCAAAACCTCTCCTGGCCAGACGAGTTCGCGTCAGCTCTGGCCCGGGTGCCTTCTGTGGTGCATGCCCCAGTCTCGACGGTCGCGCTCGGTTTTCAGCGCTCGCAAGTGGCGCATCCCCTCAACGGGTTTGGCGTGTTGATACCACATAAAGAGCAACGCGGGATATTGGGCGCGGTGTTCAACTCGAGCATGTTCGCTGGCCGAGCACCGGACGCACACGTCTTGATTACCTGTTTTGTGGGAGGGGCACGTGTTCGCGGGGCGCTGACAGTGGAACAGGCCGCGCAAACGTCACTGTCAGAACTGGCTCCTCTTGTGGGCCTCACCGGCTCGCCGGTGTACATGAGCAGCCACGTGTGGCGCAAAGGCATCCCGCAGTTCAATGTCGGCCACGAGGCGGTGGGGCACGCTCTGGACGCGCTGGAAGCGGCCTGGCCGGGGTTGTTTTTCTCGGGGTCGTACCGAACCGGCGTGGCAGTGGGTGAATGCCTTGGTAATGGGTTCGCGGTCGGTGCGCGGGCCGCTTCTTCTGGAAGACAGAAGGGCGCGCAACGCGCGATCTTAGCGGCGGCGGGCCCCAATCGCCTCTGACGGAAGGCCCGCCGTTTGCGTAGATATGTGCGCGGTGCGTTTTTGGGGTCTGCCCTCGGGGAGGTCGAAGTAATATGAGTTCCAGCCTACAGCATCCGCCGTTTGGCGCAGCTGACCTAACCAACTGCGAGCGAGAGCTAATTCATCTCGCTGGCTCAATTCAGCCTTACGGCGTTTTACTGGTTCTGCGCGAGCCTGATCTCACGGTCGTGCAAGCCAGCATCAACACCGAACAGACACTGGGTGTAGCGCATCGCGAGTTGTTGGGGCAACCGGTGGTTCGTCTGGGTGGCGACCTTGCCGCGCAAGTGGCGGGGCTGGCCAAGTCGAATCTGCTCATGAAAGCGACGCCGCTGCGTTGCTTTCTGATGCGGAACAACGAGGAAGTGTGGTTCGAAGGGTCATTGCATCGCCTGTCGCGTGGCATTCTGATCATCGAACTGCAGGCAGACACAGTGGCCGAACAGCCGGATGAGGCCTCCAACCTTCCTCAACTGCTGGCAGAAGCGGTTGGACGGATTACCTCGGCGGGCAGCATCCAGCAGCTTGGCGATGAAGTGGTGCGCTGCGTTCGCGACTTGACCAAGTATGATCGCGTCATGGTGTATCAGTTTGATGGGGAGGGGCACGGCGAGGTCATCGCCGAAGCCCGCGAAGAAACGCTCGAACCGTTTCTTGGTCAGCATTATCCGGCGTCGGACATTCCGCAGCGGGCCCGCGAGCTGTATTTGCGTAACCGGGTGCGAGTGCTGGCCGACGTCGACTACCGGCCGGTGCCAATAGTGCCGCGCTACGTGCCGCAAAGTGGCGAGGAACCGGACATGTCGCTGTGCCATCTGCGTAGCATGTCGCCGCTGCACTTGCAGTATCTGCGAAATATGGGGGTGACGGCCACGCTTGTGGCCTCGCTGGTGCGCGAAGGTCGGTTGTGGGGGTTAATCGCGTGTCATCACTATTCGACCAAATCGGTCGCCAGCGAAACGCGTGCCGCGTGCGAACTGTTGACCGAAGTGGTGTCCACGCGAATTTCCGCGCTGGAAAACCACGCGCAGGTTGAGGCCGAGCTCTTTGTGCGTGAGTTGGAGCATCGGCTTGTACGGGCAGCGACCGAAACCGGCGACTGGCGCGACGCTCTGTTTGACAGCCCGAATGACCAACTGTTGCGGCCACTCGATGCCACGGGTGCCGTGCTGTTCTATCAGGGCGAAATTCTCACGGCCGGTGAAACGCCGTCGCGGCCGGAGTTGCGTGCGATTGCCGCCTGGCTGGAAAACGACAATCGTGACCCGCTGTTTCACACATCGGCGTTAGCGCGCGTGAACAGCGAGCTGCGACCGTTGGCGGGACTCACGACGGGTTTGCTGGCCATCGAGTTGTCACGTGGCGATGGGGAATATCTGGTGTGGTTCCGCAAGGAGCAGATTCGCACCGTGACGTGGGCGGGAAATCCAGGCAAACCGATGCACGTCGGCAACGATCCCATGGATTTGTCGCCGCGACGCTCTTTTGCCGCGTGGAGCGAGTTGGTGCGCGACACCGCCAAACCCTGGTCGCAAACCGAACTGGCAATTGCCACCGCGGTGCGCATTTCGTTAGTGGACATGATTTTGCAGATGCGCGCCTTGCGTGCGCTCATCGCCGAGAAACAAGCAACGTCAACGCTGAGTGTGATTGAAGCGGCCGGTGAGCCCATGATTCTCGCGGACGGCGAAGGCAAAATTCTCATTGTGAACGATGCCTTTCACCGATTGGTCGAGCGGCCGCTGCTCCGGTTACAGAACGTCGATGACCTGCCGATGCTGAGCACCGATCAAACGCGCATGCGCGAAATTCTGCAGCGTATCAATGTCGATCGGCAGCCATGGCGCGGGGAAGTGCGCTTAACGCATGGCTCAAGCGGTGAATTGCCGGTGGCCGTGCGTGCCGATCCAGTTCCGGGCCTACGCGGCGAAGTGGTGGGTTACATCCTGCTGTTCACCGACCTGCGACTGCAACGCGAAGCGCGTGCCGCACGCTTGCGACTGGAGCGCACCATCGCAGAAACACACGTCGGACCGCCGCTGGGTGGTGTTGCTGCGATGTTAACCCAGGACTTTGATAAACTGCTTTCGGCCGTCCTGGCGAACGCCAGTGCTGCCATTCTGCAGATCACCGATACCACGGCCGAAGCCAGCACCGGAATGTTGCTTCGTGAGCTTGAAGCTGCCACTCGCCGTGCTGCCGAGCTCACGACGCAAATACTGGGCAGCGTCTCGCGGAATCAAAAAACCAATCAGCACTGATCCAGGTTCGGCCGCACCAGGTCAGCCGTTACCCCTCGCTACACCATCGAGTCTGTCCCGCCCCCGCGCCACAGCGCGCCCTCCGACCCCAGCTCCGTAAACATCGCCGCGTGCCATTCATACCCGCGCTGCGCCTCCGCCACCATGACATCTGGATCGGCGACGTGCCCGGGCAACAAATCAATCGCTTCGCGGAACCTGGCCTTGAACGACGCCAGGTCACCAAGAGCGTCGAACGTATAGAACGACAATCCACTGTCGCCGTATTCCGGGAACGTCTGCGACAAAATGCGCTTCATGATCTGGCCACCATACAGGTCTCCCAGATATCGCAGATACGCGTGCGGAAACAGCAGCGCGGGCGACTGGTCGCCCAACTGTTCCAGATGCCGAACGTACTCGCGTGTTGAGGGTTCAAGCGGCACTGAAGCGCCCGATGTCCCGGAAAAACTGCGGATGTCTGAATCGAGCGCTGCCGTTCGTTGAAGCTCGCTCCAATTGACACCGGACAACGCGTCGTGCTGTCGGTTCGCATCAAGCTGCGTTTCCAACGCGTTGTACAGCGCCCGGAGATTCACGAGCAGCGCAACATACGCGTCGCGCGACACCGTGCCGCGTAAGACATCGCGCATGATGCCACTTCGCTCGGCGGTTGTGTGCGCCTCTTTGGTTTCGGTGCGCAGCCGGTGGGACAGTAGCGCCGGTGGTTGAGTCATTTTTTATGGTTGCGGGTTGTCCAGACTTGCCAGGTGCCAAAAACGATCGCGGCGGCAACAGGCACCATCGCGTCGAGGTATTCCACAGCCACTATCTTGGCGTTTGTGAAGAGGTGTTCGCGGCCCAGGAATAGTCAGCAATCACCGGCCGGTGATCAGACTGAAAATCCGGACCGACAATGACGCGCAGCGGCTTGGGGCCGTCCCTGGTGGTCAGCAGATGATCAATGCGAATACGCAGCCAGCGTCCCTCGCGCTTGCTCCAGCCTAACCCGTTGCCTTTCGCTTCAAACGCATCGACAAAGCTGGACCAGTGCCGTCGAAATATCGTGCTCTCCACCGGAAGGTTGAAGTCGCCACCGATAATCACCGGCACCTGTTGTGCAGTTTGTGCTGCCCAGTTGCTGGCCAGCGCCGATTCTCTGTCACGCACGGCGACATTGGCAGTAAATCGCGCAGCATTTTCACTCGCACTGGGCTGGGCCTCTTCGGGACCCGGTGCGGACAGCTCGAACGGGTCATTGGGAATGAGCCCTTCGGGACTGAGCATGCCCTCCAGCCCGCGCCGCGCCGTTTCGAGATGCAGGTTAATGGCTGCCAGCGGCCCCATTGGTGATTGGATTAGGGTTCGCATGACAAGACCGGTGCCACCACGGCCGTTGGCGGACATTCGCACAATTTCATCGCGCGGCATGGTTTGCACATCGGTCACAGGCCAGCGGCTGGCCGTACACAACGACCCGTACCGGCGGGAATGCCAGGCCGTCTGCTGGCGCATTTTCTTCCACAGATATTCGCCACACTCCTGAAACAGCACGATATCTGGTGCCTGCTCACGAAGCATCACCGCCAGGTCGCGACCCATTTGACGGCCCCCCTGCACGTTGAAGGTCAGCACGCGAAACGTGCCTTCGGCGGGTTTGGCCGGTAGCGCGCTGTCCCGCAACGTCGCAACGGACACTCGTGCACCCATCACCGGTACGAGCCCGATGCACGCGGCCATTGCCAGCGGCAACAGCGCACCCCGCGCGAAGAGGAGCGCGGCTGGCACCAGCATCGACAACGGTAGTAGCGACAGAAACCGTGGGCCGTATGCGATAACGGTTCCGGGAATTGTGCGCTCAGAGCCGTAGCGGAGCAACATCCACGAAGCAAACATGGCGCCGAGATACAACACTGCCAGCAGGAATGTGCCGCGTTCGGCGAGGTTTCCGAATCGGAGCGGGTACAGAAAGCTGGAAACAAGACCGCCCTTCTGTCGGAATCCGGAATTCAAATGGACGGCGCGACGCGTTTCGCTTTCGGTTGCCTGAAACCGGCGCTTTTTGCGTCGCGTACGCGCGGGCTCCGGCTTCGCACTTTCGGCTGGCCGCGCAATGACCACGGTTTGTCCGCATTTGCAGGGCAGCGCGTGGCCAAGATGTGTGTCGCTGGTGTGGTACTCAATACCACACGCACACCGCACTGTGAACTCAGGACGGTGTGCGTCGGACTTACTCATGATGTTGTTCGGAGCGAATTACAAACCATCCAGCAACGAGTCGTTGTTGGGGGTCGCGGCAATGCGCTTGATCAGCCATTCCATACCGGCCTGCGGAGGCAGTTGGTGCAAACCGCGGCGCAACAGGTACACCTTCTCGAGTTGATCGGGACGGAACAGTTTTTCTTCTCGTCGCGTGCCACTGACGGCAATATCAAACGCCGGAAATACGCGGCGATCGGCGAGGCTGCGATCGAGCTTGATCTCGCAATTGCCCGTACCCTTGAACTCTTCAAAAATGATGTCATCCATTCGCGAACCGGTTTCCACCAGGGCGGTGGAAATGATCGTGAGTGACCCACCGCCGTGCGCCGGAGCGATCATACGCGCACTGCCGAAAAATGCCTTGGGCTTTTGCATGGCATTTGAATCAAGACCACCCGACATCGTGCGGCCGGTGCCACGTTCGACGGTGTTGAATGCGCGCGCAAGCCGGGTGATCGAGTCGAGCACGATGACGACATCCTTGCCTTGTTCCACCATACGGCGTGCACGCTCTTGCACCATTTCCGCCACTTCCACGTGGCGTTTGGCTGGCATATCAAAACTCGACGCTACCACTTCGCCGTACCCCCAGTCGACCATTTCGCTGACTTCTTCCGGGCGTTCATCTACCAGGAGCACCAGCAGAATGGCTTGCGGATGGTTGACCGCGACGCCTTCCACAATGGCCTGCAACAGCGTGGTTTTCCCGGCCCGTGCCGGTGCGACGATGAGTGCCCGTTGTCCATAGCCGATCGGTGCTATGAGATCGATGGCGCGACGTGTCAATTCGGGTCCGGACTTGGAGGGCCGCCCGGTTTCCAAAGTCAGCTTACGATCGGGGTACGATGCCGTGAGCGAGTTGAACTCCGACCGTTTTTCCGCCGAGGGTTCGGAATCATTGACCAGGGAAATGTCAGTAACGACACTACGGCCCCGATGATCGCGCCCGAACATCGCCTCGAGTTTGTCGCCGCGGCGCAGGGCCCACTGGCGGACCAGCGGCGCCGGAACAAACGGGTCGGTGGGTTCTGGCAAATAGCTGTTCGCCGGTAGGCGGATAAATCCACCTTCGCGAGCGAGGTCGAGCCAACCTGTGATTGATCCTTCGGGCGTAATGGGCGCTTGTGGCGCGCGCTCGAACGGAGCCGCGGCGATGGGTGCTGCGCCGAGTTCTGATTCTTCGGGACGGCGGAAACGTCCGCGTCCGCGGCGGCCATTCTTTCGCATTGCGTTGCGATCACCGCCTGCGCTGCGATCGCCGCGGTCTGGTTGTGGGTGTCGTACACCCCGATCATTTCGCGCATCGAGCCGGCCGTCATTTCGGCCGCCCCTTGGCTCGTTTCGAGGCACGCGCTCGGGCGGCGGCGGCGGCACCGCTTCAGTCCCGTACGGCACGCCGTACGACATCGGGCGAGGGGGACGGTCGTCGAAGTAGGGGCGGTTATAAACACGATCGTCTGCGACGGGCAGTGCAGGCCGCTCGAAGGGAGGCGTTGCAACTGGCGGCGGCGCGGGAGGCGGTGGAGGAGGCGGCGCCAAGGCGCTTGCACTTTCTTCAGGGCCGTCGGCGTACGGATTGGGCTCCCCGTTCGCATCGGGGTTTTGCCGAGAGCGCGTTCCGCGTCCCCGACGGGCTGGGCGTTTACGTTCGTTCATTCAAGAAACTGCGTTGAAGCGTGGGGCACACACTGGACAGGTGAAATCCGGTCCACCGTGGCGCGGAACAGCGGCGCAATTGGCCACTGGCCGTACGAGCGGGCAAATCCACAGGGAGCGTGGATCCCGGTTCGCGCAAAGCGCGAAAATCAATACAACTGCTTTTGGACTTGTAGAGGCGTACGGTTGCGCTCGACGAGGCGGGCTTGGACCATACGGTGCCGAGGAGACGCGACAGGAAGGGACGTCGCTTCTGGTGGGCGGTGCAATGCGTAAGCCGCTTGGACTCGCCGCCAGCCCTCATCTCATGGCTACTGGATTATTACGACCTACGGCCGCCCGCGCAACCCACAGATCACGTATCGCCCGTGACAAATATCCCAGCCAAGAGCGTCGATTGGCTATCTTTGGCCCATGATTGCTCCTCCCCAAGACCTCCGGCAGGCGCTCGCCGACGCCGTTGGCGCCTATGAGGCGTCCGGCAACATGGGCGTTCTTATGAAACGCCTGCACGAAATCCGAGACTCCGTCACGCCTGACGCGCTCGTCAGCGCCGCCGAGCCCTGGCTGCACATGCCCGAAGTGGCCGGCCCGCTGTACGAGCGCATTGTCGAAGATCAGCCCAGAAACGCGCGAGCCATGGTCATTCTGGCCAATGCCTATTGGCTCTCCGGTCGCGGCCCCGAAGTGGTCGGGGAACTGGCAACGCGAGCGCTCAGCGTCGACCCGGAGAACCGCGGCGCATGGCACATGTGGGCGCTCACGGAAAGCAATCCGCGCGACCGCACCCTGCGTTGGATGCAAGTGACGCAGCGATTCCCCGCTGATCAGCTGGCCAAGGCGGCGCTTGCCGACAACGCAGCTTCGTTAGCGGGACAGGAAAAAGATCGTGAGGCCCTGCAGCTTGCCATCACGACGTATGAGGAGCTGCGTGCAGCCTCGACGTCAGCAGAGCAGCAGGAAACACTGGACAAGGCTCTCACAACGCTTCGCGGGTGGAAGTTGTAGCCCACGGCTCAAGGCGGACGGACGACAAGAGGCGAGCGACAGAGCAAATCGAAGTGAGCCCGAGTATCGGGCCGCGTTATTTGGGGAGTTTTGCGACTGTGGCCGGATTCCCGTCTGAAACGTAGCGCGCCATTGGGCCCGGTTTGTCCATGGCGTCCAGCGTGGGCTTGAGTTTCGTACCGCCCTGCAAGGGCACGCGCGGCAACTTGCGCGGGTTAAACTCGGGATCGAACGGGCTGCGCGCCGGGCCGCCCGCCACTTCGAAGACGGCTTCGTGGGTGTACTTGATCACGCGTTTGCTCTTCTTGTCCAACCAGCTGCCCCCGTAGGCGAGCTCACGATTTTTCGGCCAGATGCCGTATGGCAGTGCCAGCGCGCGCACCTTGTAACCGGGAACGGCAGAATCGATTGCCATGGCGCCCCGGGCCAGCTGCTCCTGCACCACCGCTTCGGAATACTTATTGAGCTGCGCGTGCCACAACGTGTGATTGCAAAGGTCAAAGCCCTGTTGTGCCAGGTACTGCACTTTCGGGAGCCGCCACTCGGACTTCTGTCCTGCGATGCCCTTCTCCCCGAAGAACGCGTGACCCACCTGGGCGGCCGGCAACAAACAGAACACACCGCGCGGCTTCCAGTCGGGATGTTTCTTGAGGAATTCGCTCAGAATGCCGATGGCGCTCTTTGGGTCGATCACCAACTGGCCGTTGCGTTCGATGTAGCTGAACTGGCTGGGCGACGCGTCGTCAAACGTGAACAGCACCGGAGACTTTCCGGCGGGAATGTCAATTTTCCGGTCGAGGTAATCGCCCAGGCTGATGGGCACATACCCTCGGGCGTGCAATTCCGTGAGCTCTGCCAGAAACCGCTCGCGCGACACTTTGTAGGTGCCGTCTGCATCGACCACCTGATGCCATTCGACAATTGGAATTCGTCCCAACTCGTTGGGCACCAGCCCCGCACCACCAACACCTGAGAGCCCGTTGTCACTAGCCGGTACTCGCCCCCGTATGGCAGAAGCGGAAGGAGTGATCGCGGGCGAACGTTCGCCTCCGAGTGCACGCGACGGGGGGGGGCGCTGGCCAGCATTCGATTGGCCGGACACCGGAAGGGCGAGTGTGGACGCCAACAGCAACGAAGCAGCGCCTCGCACGAACGCCAGCGCGAACACGCGATGGGCCGAGCAGGGTGTAGGGCGAACGGTGCAACGAAGCATCAGGTTATGGTGTCAAACGGAGTGACGATGACAGACCTTTCCCAAGCGAACGACTCGAACCATTCGCCGGCAGCGGCCCGCGCAGGTGCTGACGCGAAACCAACAACGCGTTGGGATTTGCGAACGCTAGTGCGTCGGTTCAACATGCGGCACTGGTCGCGCAGGCGAATAGTGTCGGTGATCACGATTGTAATGCTCGGCATCGCGCTACCCGGCGCGTGGTGGACGAGCTGCGGTTTTGACGGATGTCCGTCAACCGCCGAACTGCAGGCGTGGCGCCCAACCGAAGGGGGCGCCATCCTCGACGTGAACGAACAAATCATTGCGCCCCTTGTACCGGTAAAACGTCTCAATGTGCCGCTGTCGAAAATTCCGGCACTGGTGCAGCGGTCCTTCATAGCGGTCGAGGATCGGCGCTTTCGCACGCACCATGGTGTCGATTGGCGCAGCGTGGGACGCGCCACCGTTGTGAACATCCGCGCGTTTGGCGTGCGCGAGGGCGCGAGTACCATCAGTATGCAATTGGCGCGCAACGTTTTTCTGGCCCACCGTGCATCAGAACGCAGCTTTGGACGCAAGCTGCTCGAGTGGCGCTACGCGGGATTGCTCGAGCGCGCACTGACCAAAGACCAGATTCTCGAGCGCTACCTGAACGCGATTTACCTTGGAAACGGGGTGTACGGCGTAGAGGGGGCCAGCCGCGATCTGTTCGGCAAAAGTATTGCGAACGTAACGCTGGCCGAAGCTGCCATGCTCGCGGGGCTGCCCAAGGCGCCGTCGTCCTATTCTCCGCGTCGCGATCGGGCGCGCGCGCGTGCGCGACGCGATGTGGTGTTATCCATTCTCGAGCGCGAAAAGGTGGCCACGCGGGGTGCCGTGGTCGCGGCGCACGCCTTCGATGTAAAAGTTGTGACAGGCGAGTGGACACCTAACCGCATTGTTGACTCATGGGCGGTGGAAGTAGTACGCACAGCCATCGACTCGCTGCGGGCGAGTGGCGCTATTCCTGCCGGTTTGACCAACGCCAATCTCGTGGTGCGCACAACGTTTGACCGCAAGGCTCAACGCGTGGCGGAACGCGCCGTGGCACGCGGCGCCGCACGGGTCGACGCGGAACGAGGCGGTTGGATGGGCGCTACCGCGTCACAAACGCAGGGCGCGCTGGTTGCGCTCGACCCAGCATCTGGTGCCATTCGTGCACTGGTTGGCGGTCGTCGCATTGAGAGAAAAGGCTTCAATCGCGCACTGCTTGCGCGCCGGCAACCCGGCTCGGCCTTCAAGCCGTTCGTGTATGTCACGGCGCTGCAACAGGGATATACCACGGCCACATTGGTGGATGATGAGCCAATCAGCGTGCAAGCGGGGGCCGATATCTGGACCCCTGCAAACTTTGAGGAGGAGTACGCGGGCCGCATCACACTGCGGCAGGCGCTCGCGCGTTCGTCGAATGCCGCGACCGTGCGTGTCAGCCGTGACGTTGGCATCGCGCGCGTCGCAAACATGGCGCAGCAGCTCGGTATTCGCAGCGCGTTACCGAATGTGCCTGCGCTCGCGTTAGGCTCGGGCGAAGTGACGCCCATGGAACTCACCACCGCGTACGCGCCATTCGGCAACGGTGGCT